>Ga0137385_10000519_pt1 | contig 31204 bp, 29 predicted proteins | sample SagtaG_FD_104921 | JGI IMG/M metagenome (GOLD analysis project Ga0137385, IMG submission 104921) | Vadose zone soil microbial communities from Sagehorn Ranch, Mendocino, California, USA - Sage2_R_80_16 metaG | ecosystem: Environmental > Terrestrial > Soil > Vadose zone | place: USA: California... | reverse complement strand
AGATGCGCGCCATGGCGGAGGAAGAGATTGCCGCGCTCGCACCAGGCGAATCAGCCCTCGAAGAGGAGATCAAGGTGCTTTTGCTGCCCAAGGACCCCAATGACGAGAAGAACGTCATTCTCGAAATCCGCGCCGGCACCGGTGGAGATGAAGCCTCGCTTTTTGCGGCGGAGATCTTCCGCATGTACACGCGCTTTGCCGAACAGCATCGCTGGAAGATCGAGCTCCTGTCGATGTCGGAGTCGGGTGTAGGCGGCTTCAAGGAAGTGATTGCCATCATCGAGGGCGAGCGCGTTTATTCGCAGCTGAAGTGGGAGAGCGGCGTGCATCGTGTTCAGCGCGTGCCCGCCACCGAGACGCAGGGTCGTGTTCACACGTCCGCGGTCACGGTTGCCGTGCTACCCGAAGCCGAAGATGTCGATATCAAGATCGAGGCCAAGGATCTGCGAATCGACACATTCTGCTCTTCGGGCCCCGGCGGCCAGTCGGTCAACACCACATACTCCGCCGTGCGCATCACGCACATTCCTACCGGAACCGTTGTCAGCTGTCAGGATGAAAAGTCGCAGATCAAGAATCGCGAAAAGGGTATGCGCGTGCTCCGTTCCCGGCTCTACGAACAGGAGATGGAGCGGCAGAATGCAGAGCTGGCCAAGGAACGCAAGCAGCAGGTGGGCACCGGCGATCGCAGCGAGAAAATTCGAACATATAACTTCCCGCAGAACCGGCTCACCGATCATCGTATCGGGCTCACGCTCCACCAGCTCAACCTCGTGATGGAAGGCCGGTTGCAGGAAATCGTCGATGCGCTCATCACCCACTATCAGGCCGAGCAGTTGAAAGCCGAAACAAACCAGGCCGCGTAATGACCCTGCAGGAGTGGCTTCAGAGAGGTGAAACGCAACTCAGGCTGGGTCCACACGCAGATCGTGCGCGTCGCGATGCCGAACTTCTGCTGCTGTCTGTTGTGCGGCGTGAGCGGGCAGCCCTGCTGGCACGCTGGAAAGAGAAGCTTGATGAGAATGAGAAGGCGCATTACGTCGAATTGATCGAGCGGCGCATGGCCGGAGAGCCGGTCCAATACATCCTCGGTGAGACCGAGTTTTATGGCCTGACCTTTCGAGTGACCCCCGACGTGCTCATTCCGCGCCCGGAGACCGAGCATCTCGTCGAGCGAGCGATGGCGCTCGCAGCAGGCATTGCCCGGCCGCGCATTGCGGACGTGGGCACAGGCTCAGGTGCAATTGCCGTGACGCTGGCAAGCGCCTTGCCCCATGCCGACATCACGGCTATCGATCTCTCCGCGCCCGCCCTTGCGATTGCGAAGGAGAACGCGGCTCGAAACCGTGTAGAGAAGCATATTCGATTTCTGCGTGGCAATTTGCTTGACCCCATTGAGGCCAATGCGATACCTCCCGAGCCCTTCGACCTCGTGGTATCAAATCCGCCTTATGTACCGCGCGGGGATCGCGCTTCGCTTGCCGTGGAGGTGCGCGATTTCGAGCCCGCGCTGGCTTTGTTTGCCGGGGACGACGGGCTCGAGGTTTACCGGCGCCTGATTCCCGCAGCCTCTGCTGCGCTCGCAGCCAACGGATACATCGCGCTCGAAATAGGCCATGGCCAGGCGCAAGCAGTTCAAACCCTTCTCGATGCGTCGGGATTTGCGCACATCGATTTCACACCCGATCTGCAAGGGATTCCGCGCGTGGCTTGCGGCCGCCGCCCTTGAAGTTTCTGTAACTCCCATTCTATTCACGCGGCTGCTGCGCCTTGACATCGGGCCCGCCGCATCTTTATGGTTGCGCCAGTCGAGCACGCGACGATCAGGATTTCCATGACATCTTTTGAAAAAACCAAGGCTGTCGTCACGGATAGTCACTTTCTCATTCCCCTCGTGGTCTTCGGTATAGGCCTTACTCTCCTCATCACCCTGCATTGATCGGCTCTCCGCACTCGCGGCCTGCTGCGTCGCGTTTTATGCTGAAAGGACAAACTTCCCCGGGATGACCACAACGGCTAAGTCACAACGTCCCATCCGATCCGTGCACGGCATCGGCGTTCTGTGCGGCCTCGGAGCGGGCGTCTGGCTGGGCGCGGCCGAGGCGCCGACTAAGCTGGTGAACTCCGGCTTATCCCCGTTCGCCATTTCGCTGTGCATGGTGGCGGGAGTCTTCACCGCCCGCTGGTCGATTCCCACCCTGCTCAAAGGGACGCGGCCGGTGTTTGCCGACCTGGCACGGAACAAGCATCTCATTCCCATCGCGATTCTCGCCGGAATGCTGTGGGCAGTTGCCAACACGCTCACCGTCTTCGCCATTCGAGACGTCGGTCTCGCAATTGCATTTCCGCTGTGGAACACCAATTCATTGGTCGGCATCTTCTGGGGATGGCTGCTCTTTGGGGAGCTGAGAGGTGCGAGCGGAAAAAATGTTGCCAAGGTGCTCTTGGGAGCGCTGGCGATTGTGGGCGCCGCGGTCATGCTCGGCTTCAGCACTATCCACGCAAGCGGACCCCACGCAGGCCGCGCGCTCGGCGGCATCCTCGCCGCTGCGGGTGCCAGCGTGCTATGGGGCACCATGTACATCCCCTATCGCAAAGCCTACGTCAGCGGCATGAACCCCTTGTCATTCGTTACCGTTTTTACGGTGGGCGAACTGGCCACTGTCTTCGCGCTCGTACTGGCACTCGATGGTGGAACCAAAGCAGCCGTATTTCACTCACCCGAAGTCGGGCACATGCTGTTCTGGCTGTTTCTGGGCGGCTTTGTGTGGGTCATCGGCGATCTTTTTCAACAATTCGCAACCAAATATCTGGGCATCGGCAGGGGCATTCCGCTGTCGAACACCAACCAGATCTGGGGGCTGGCTTGGGGTGCGCTGGTGTTTGGCGAACTGGCCAATGCCGATCCGGCTCACCGCTTGCTGGTGGTCGCCGGCTCAGTGGTCATGATTGCCGGTGCCCTGGCAGTCAGCACGGCTGTGGCTACGGAACGCGAACACGCTTCCGTAAATGATGCGCTGCTCCGGGAGTGCGACCGTTACGGCCTGGACTACGTTCGCGTATTTCGCGCATACAGCGGCACCGCAGCCGAAGCCGCAGAACGGCGCGACTGGTGGGATTACGTCATCCTCGCGTGCGCAGGTGGCGTCTTTGTGTGGCTCGGGTTCAAGGCGCGGGTACCGGATTTAGGCATGAATATGGCGTGGGTGGCCGTGCTGAGTTGCGTGCTGGTTGGAACTGCAGTGGTGTGCGCGTGGGGATTATGGAAGGCGACCAGGTTTTCTTGAGCGCCCCTTACAATGAATGTATGACTGAGCCGTCGATGGTCGACCTCGTGGGAGTGGGGCTGAACGCCACCGACACACTCATTCCGCTGGCTTCCTTCCCCGCGCGCGGCTCAAAGATGGAGTACACCCACGCAGCGGTCATGCCCGGCGGTCAGACCGCAACCACCGTGATTGCGTGCCAGAGCTGGGGCATGAGCACCCGCTACGTCGGCAAAATTGGGGATGACGATACCGGTCGGTTGCATCGCGAAGCATTTTCGAGCGCAGGCGTCGATGCGCGCCTCACCACGGTCGCGGGAGCAGCCAGCCCCCAGTCGTTGATTCTCGTCGACGGTGGGGGAGAGCGAACCGTTCTCTGCCGCCGCGATGAGCGTCTTCTGCTCCAGCCTGAAGACCTCGATCGCGCTTGGATTGAGCAGGCGCGCGCACTCCATGTAGACGGCTACGAAACAGCCGCGGCCACACAGGCAGCTTGCTGGGCGCGCGCTGCGGGCATTCCTGTCATTGCTGACCTCGATGAGCTCTACAAGGGCGTCGATGATCTGATCGCGAATGTGGATTACCTCATCGTAAGCCGCGATTTTCCTTGCCGATTGACCAGCGAACGCAGCCTTGAGCAGGCGCTGCGCCGCATCCAGAGGCGCTTTGGATGCAAGCTGACGGCGGCGACCCTTGGGCAGGAGGGCGTCCTGGCGTGGGATGGCAGCGAGTTCCACTTGCATGCAGCCTATCGCGTGACCGTCGCCGACACCACCGGCGCCGGCGACATCTTTCACGCCGGGTTTATCTACGGCCTCCTGCAGGGATGGCCCCTCGAGCGGCAGCTTGATTTCGCGTGCGCCGCAGCGGCCTTGAACTGCACCGCTTCGGGAGCGCGCGGAGGCATCCAGACCGCCGATGCGGTGGAAAAGCTGATGGCGACCACCTCCCGATACGAGACAGCTTATCTTGCTCCGGCGGCAGATTGATGGTTTGGAATTGGTCGTGAAAAGTCGCCTGGAATACTCCGAATACCCTCAGGCCTGGGCCGAATACAACAGGCGATGGTTTATGGCATGGTCCATCCCTCTGGCTCTCGTCATCTGCTCGTTCATAATGGACTCGCTCTTCGATGACAGAGCAATGTCCTGGAGTCTTGTTGGCACTTTTGTCGCTTACCTCGTGTTGTACTTGCGCTTTCTCCGTTGGCCCTGCCCGCGATGCGGAAAACGATTCACGATGGCAGACATGCGAAGAATCGAGCGATCTACGACGTGCCTTAATTGCGGCCTTCCTTGCAATGCGATGCCTGGAGCGATCAATACGAGTGTGGGTCGATAGCGACTTGACGCGAAAACCGCGTTCAGAATCCAGCCGGACGTTCTCCCGCGACTCCGAATGCCGTTTCGAGAGCCATGCCTGCCTGCGCCAGCGTGCCCTCATCGAACAGCCGCCCGATAAGCGTCACGCCGTGCGGAACGCGACGGGGCGGCGAAAACTTTGGCAGCGGGTTTTTGGGATCGGGGGCCCAGTCGCTGCGAGCCTGTGACACGTCCACAAACCCAGCGCGCAGCGTCAGCGATGGGTGGCCGGTGTTGTTGCTGATCACCAGCATCTCGTCGCGCAGCGAGGGAACCAGCAGCAGGTCAACCTGTGAAAATACATTCGCCATCTCCTGCGCAACCTTGCGCCGGAAGCGGTCGGCCTGCACAAAGTCAACCGCCGACAGGAATCTCGATTGGCGGAAAACATTCGGCCATGCGTCCGGTACCTGCGCCTTCAACTGATCGACTTTGCGGCTCAGCGTGATCTCTTCAAATGCGGCCCCGGCCTCGGCGAACAGGATGAGATTGAGCGAGTCGTAAGGCCAGTCGGGAATTGCGATTTCTACAAGCGTCATGCCCAGCTTCTTTACTGTTTCGAGTGCGGAGCGATCGACGTCGGTGGCCGGGCTCGCTTTCATCCAGGTTGGAAAGTAGCCCACGCGCAGGCCGGCCACATGGGCCCCGGCATGAAACGACAGCGTGCTGGGAACGCTCGCCAGGTCGCCGGGCTCAGGGCCTGAGATCGCGTTCAACACCAGCATCGTGTCTTCCACGCTGCGGGCCATCGGGCCAAGCTTGTCCAACGACCAGCAAAGCGTCATTGCTCCGGTGCGGGGTACGCGGCCAAAAGTGGGGCGCAGGCCGGTGACTCCGCAGCGCATCGACGGGCTCACAATGCTGCCGCCGGTTTCGCTGCCGATGGCAAATCCCACCAGTCCCGCCGCCGTTGCTGCGCCAGGCCCCGCGCTTGATCCCGACGAGCCTTCCTCCAGCAACCATGGATTCATCGTCTGGCCGCCGAACCAGATGTCATTTAACGCCAGGGTGCCAAGGCTCAGCTTGGCAATCAGCACGGCTCCGGCGGCGTTGAGGCGCGCGACTACGGCGCTATCAACGTTGGGAATACGGTCGCGGTAGGGCTCCGCGCCATAAGTGGTGTGGATGCCGGCCGTGTCGAGCAGATCCTTCGCGCCCCACGGAATTCCATGCAGAGGCCCGCGATAATGTCCTGCGCCGATTTCCGCATCGGCTTTGCGAGCCTGTGCCAGCGCGTGGTCGCGGGTGAGGGTGATGATGCAATGCAGCTTGGGATCGAAGCCTTCGATGCGGCTAAGATAAATCTGCGTCAGGCGTTCGGATGTAATGGCGTGGTGCTCAATCCAGCGGGAAAGCTGGGCCACCGGGGCAAACGCGATGTCGTCTTCGTTCGATGGCAGGGCTGCTGTCGGGCCGGGGCTGCGCACGAATGTCTCGCCGTGCGGCGGAGCTTGTTTTCCGGTAACGATGCCGGGAATCGATGGGTTCCACTGAGTGGCTGGCGCGAGTGTGGACTCGAGTTCCAGCTTCCGGGGCCCCACCCGAAGCTCGTAATTGGGCGCCATCTGCATGCGCCAGTTGCTGGCGGCCTGGGCACGATCCGCGGCTGTCATCTCCACCTGCACCAGCTTCTCTGCCTCCGCAAAGGTAGCCGCAGTCACTTCAGGACCCACGGCAGGCGCTGTTCCGAATGCAGTCGGCGCGCCAGGAGTCAATTGCGGATTCTGTGCCGGAGTTTGCCGCTCAGCATGAGCCTGCAGTGCTGCCCCCATCAATCCCAAAGAGCTATAGGTTAGAAACTCTCGACGCGATTGCGACATGCTTGTCCTTTCTGAATCACATCCTGATTATGGTGCGAAGAACAGTTGAGGTTTCGAGATAAGTCGGGTTCAATTCAACGCAGAAGCTACCGCGCCACTCCGCCCAGCGGAACGTGCTCTTCGAGATAGCGCGCGATGAGGCTGTAGACGTGGAACGATGTGCCCCTGCCTTCAGAGATGGAGTGGGTGCGGTTGGGATAGTCCATGAAGTCGAACGGCTTACCCAACTCCACCAACCTGTTGATCAGCAGTTCCGTTCCTTGAAAATGCACATTGTCATCGCCGGACCCGTGCACCATCAGCAGATGCCCCACTAGTCCCTCCGCAAAGTTGATGGGCGAGCCATCGTGGTAGCCCTGCCTGTTCTGCTCGGGCAGCCCCATGTAGCGTTCCTGGTAGAGGGAGTCGTAGTGGCTCTCGTCAGCCACCGGCGCCACGGCAATACCGGTCCCGTAGACACCTGGATACCGCAACATTACGTTGAGAGTATTGGAGCCGCCGCCGCTCCAGCCCCAGATCGCCATGCGCGTTGTATCGATGTAACTCCGTTCGCGTGCCAAGGTCTGAATAGCCTGCGCCTGCTGTGCAGATGACAAGACACCGACCGCCCCATAGACACACTTGCGCCACTCGCGACCTTTGGGTGAAGGCGTGCCCTGGTTGTCGAAGCTCACTACGAGGTAGCCTTGCTGGGCGATTATCGCGTGAAACAGGTTTCGCAGGTTCCAGCTGTCGCGCACCGTGGCGCCGGCGGGCTCGCCATAAACGTAGGTCAGCACCGGGTACTTCTTCGCGGGGCCAAAGTTGGGGGGCTTGATCATCATTCCGTCGAGCGTAACGCCATTTTCCAAGTGAACCTTGAAGAACTCAGGTGCCGCGGGCAGCAACGTCTTCACCCTGCGGGCGAGTTCGCTATTATCGACCAACGTTCGAACCGCCTTGTGGTCCGGAAGACTCACCACTTCGATGTGATTGGGGCTGGTGAAGCTGTTGTGAACGTGCACAGCCCAGCGGCCGTTGGGCGCGATGTTGTAATTGTTTGAACCTGACTGGCTCGACGGCGTCACTCGCTCCGGCGCGCCCTGCCCGTCGAGTCGCGAACGATAAAGATGCTGGCGGGTTGGATCCTTAGGGGACGCGAGAAAGTACAGCCATCCACTCTCCGCATCGATAGCCGCAATGGAGATCACATCTGCCGCGAAATTCGTGATGAGGCGGGCCTGCCCCGACGTGCGATCCACGCGATAAGCATGACGCCATCCATCGCGCTCGCTCATCCATAGCAGGTCGGGATTTTTTCCGCCGGTCTTGCCAACCCACTCGATCGGCCCATAGTCGACCCATGCTTTGTCCGTGTCTTCAAAGAAGACCTTTGCCGCACCTGTCTTGGCGTCCGCCAGCATCAGCTGATTGGTGTTCTGCAGGCGGTTAAGATATTCCAGCATCACTTCGTCGGAGTTACCGGCCCACTCCATCCGCGCGATGTAGTGCTGGCGTGGGTCGCCTTCGACTGTGATCCAGCGGGTGGCGCCACCCGAGGCTGGCACTATGCCCGCGCGCACGGCGGAGTTGGTGGTCCCGGGCTGCGGGTACTTGTATTTGACTGCGACGGGATACTCCGCCTCAGTGTCGTTGATCAGCGTGAACTCGCCCACGCCCGACTGGTCAAACTGCCAATAGACGATGTACCGGCTGTCAGGGCTCCAGCGAAAACAGTCGCGGAGCTTCAACTCCTCCTCCGAAACCCAATCGGACGTGCCGTTGATGATGTCTGCCGAACCGTCAGAGGTCAGCCGAGTGATCTTTGCCGTCGCCAGCTCTTCAACATAAAGATCGTTGGCGCGAACCCATGCCACGCGAGAACTATCGGGAGAGAAGGCAGCAAACATCAGCGAAGACTCAGGCGCATCGCCGCCAAGCTTGGTAAGTTGATTCGCAGCTTCGTCAAAGACCCAGTAATCGCCGCGTGTATTGAGCCGCCACACCTTCTTGGAATTCGTGAAGATGAGAAGCTTCTTTCGGTCCTCAGACCAGGAATATCCCTGGATGGCGAGAGGTTCCACAGCGTCCTTGGGCGTAAGTTGCGCGGCCGAGATGAGCACGCTCCGCTTCCCGGACGCAGTCTCGTAGCCAACTATGTCGGTACCCTTGCCTCCTGCGGCCGGTTCGAGGATGGTGTAAATGTCGCCATCTTTCTGCCAGGCCAGTTGAATCGATTTGGCCTCATAGGCGTGGCGATTGAATAGCGCGTCCAACTGCTGCGAAATTACGCTGCCGGACACACGATCCGCTGGGGCTCCAGAAGCATGAACTGAGAGCAATGCAGCGCTGACAAAAAGCCAGCCCGCTGCAACGATCCTAAATTTAAGCAAGAGAGAAACCCCCGAAAGCTGCGGCCCGTAGCCGCAAAGCTGGCCTTTATTCCGTGTGCAGATTATAAGCATCCGCTTGCGACCGGCGGAGTCGTGGAAAGGCCATACGCGCGGGAACCTCAGTCAAATTCAGGCGCCAAGCTATTTGCTCAAAGCAGCATCGCCAGCATACTATTCCGTCTGAAATCGTTTCCATAAGGAGTTTTGCCGATGCGCCTCTCTGTAACAACCGCGATTGCCGCTCTCGCATTGTTGTCATTCGCTCCCGCGCCCCAGGCGCAGAGCCCTTCTTCGCAGGTGGCGTTAACGCCGCCGATGGGCTGGAACAGTTGGAATTACTTTGCCGCCAAGGTAGACGACAAGGGCGTGCGTGCCGCCGCCGACCAGATCGTCTCGACAGGCATGAAAGACGCCGGGTACATCTACGTCAACATCGACGACACCTGGGAAGCCGAGCGTGACGCGAGCGGTGTTCTGCACACCAACTCCAAGTTTCCCGACATGAAAGCGCTGGCAGATTATGTGCACTCCAAGGGCCTAAAATTAGGCATCTACTCCGGTCCCGGAAACAAGACGTGCGCCGGCTACGCAGCCTCACTGGGACACGAGGAGCAGGACGCGAAGATGTACGCCGAGTGGGGCATCGACTATCTCAAATACGATCTCTGCAGCTTCAGGCAGGATGTGATGGCCGCCCAGGCGCCCAACGACAAAGCCGCGCAGATGAAGCTGATGATTGCCGCGTACGAAAAGATGGGCAAGGCGCTCAAGGCCACGGGCCGGCCGATCGTCTACTCACTCTGCCAATACGGTTGGGATTCAGTGTGGGAGTGGGCGCCGGCCCTTGGCGGCAACCTCTGGCGCACCACCGGCGACATCTCTCCCAACTGGAACAGTATGTACACCATCCTGAGCCAGCAGGAAGGACTGCAAAGCTACGCTGGCCCCGGCCACTGGAACGATCCCGACATGCTAGAGGTGGGTAACGGCAGGTTGAGTCTGGCGGAAAATCGCACCCACTTCTCCATGTGGGCCATGCTTGCTGCGCCGCTGCTCGCGGGCAACGATCTCCCCAACATGAAGCCGGAGATCAAGGCGATCCTCACCAACAAAGAGGTGATCGCCATCGATCAGGACAAGCTCGGAAAGCAGGCTTCGCGTGTGTATAGCGAGGGCGAGGTCGATCTGTGGATGCGCCACCTGGCAGGCGGCGCGGCAGCGGTTGCGGTGTTGAACGCAGGCAGCGAACGGTATTCGACCCACCCCTTCCACCTGGATCTGACGAAGTTGGGCCTGCATGGGACGCAGAAGGGAAAGGATCTTTGGGCCGGAAAAGACGTAACCTTGACCCAGGGAATGCCGATTGAATTGGCGAGCCACGACATCCTGCTCGTCAAGATCGACTCGCCCAAGTAGCCCTGGGCCTTTTGAGGCCGCAGACAAATCTTTAACGGCATAAGCGCCCCATTCTTTCCGCAGACAAAACGGAAAAAATGGGGCACTGCATTTTCACGATTGGCTTCTAGTTAGCGCGAGCCAGGCAGACGGCGAACCACCCTTTTTCGTCGGTCCAGGTGGTCGCGGGATCAAATCCGGCCTCCACAAGCATGGCCTCGGCTTGGCCGGGCTGATATTTGTAGCTGTTTTCAGTGTGTATGGTTTCGCCGGCTGAGAACTCCAGGCGCATGTCAAGTGCCGGTATCTGCACCGTCTGGGGAAGCAGGTTCGCGAGGTGCATCTCGATGCGCGATCGAAAACGGTTCCAAACCGCGCGATGAGTAAACGCTTCAGGGTCGAAATTGGATCCTAGCTCGCGATTGAGCCTCACAAGCACATTGCGATTGAAGGCAGCGGTCACGCCGGCCGCATCATCATAAGCGGCCAGAAGCGTTGCGCGATCCTTCACCAGGTCCACGCCCAGCAGCAGTGAGTCGCCCGGTGCCAGCGCGTCTCTCACCCTCTCGAGCAGCAGTTCCGCCTCTTCCGGCTCAAAGTTGCCGATACTAGATCCGATGTAAAGGGCCAGGCGACGCTCTCCGGGATTAGGAGGGTCCAGTTCCATGCCCTTGGTGTAGTCCTGGACTCGAGGCGAAACAATCACCCCCGGAATCTCTCGCTCGATTCGCTCCCGGGCTTCCTCAAGAGCGCTGGCGCATACGTCCACAGGCTCGTAGAAGACAGTATCCTGGCGATCGACGGCAGTCGAGAGAAGCAGGCGAGTCTTGTCAGCCGAGCCCGCGCCCAACTCGACAATGCGCAGAGCATCACCCCCGGCAGCCAAACCGATAATCTCCTCGGCGCGTGCCGCGAGAATCGATCGCTCCGTGCGTGTGACGTAGTATTCGGGAAGTTCAGTGATCTGGTCAAAGAGCCGCGACCCCTCGGCATCGTAAAAAAGCCAGGAGGGAAGCCATTTGGGCCGAGACGCAAGCCCCTCGCACACCGCCGAAGCAGTATGCTCGGGTATTTGAAGGCTGGTTTGGGGGAGAGCCGTTGTGGTCATTCCCTCTGTTCGATGCGCATGACATGGCGAGAGTTACCAAATTGCGAGCCGTATTCCGGAAAATTGCCAACGTGTCTCCGGGGCGAAATAATTGCGATAACTCGATCGGATGTGTGCCTTGGGTGTGACGCACGACCCCCCGCGCAGCACCATCTGGCCGTTCATAAATTTGCCGTTGTACTCTCCAAGCGAGCCGGGCAGGGGCCGAAACCCGGGATACCCAAGATAAGCGCTCGCCGTCCACTGCCAGCAATCGCCAAACAGCTGCCACGGCCGTTTGAATGGCTGCGCCGGGCTCTCCGAGAGCATCGCAACGCCATCGGAGGACTGCGCGGGAAGCTCGCTTTCCGCCAATTCGGAGGCCGGAACCGGCATCAGGTTTCCAGAGTCGAGCAGGTTTCCGGCAATCAGCCGTCCTTCAGCCGCAGCCTCCCATTCAAACTCGGTCGGCAGACGGTATCCGGCCCACCGGGCATAGGCGTCCGCCTCAAAGTAGCTGAGATGGCTCACCGGGGAGGCGTTCATTCTTGACAGTGGCTGCTGGCCCCGCAGGGTAAACAACGTCCATTCGCCGCCGTCGCTGCTCCAATAAAGCGGTGCCCGCCAACCATTGTTCTGAACAGCATTCCATCCGTCTGACAGCCAAAGTTCGGGCCGGCGATAGCCGCCGTCCTGCATAAACTCCGCGAACTCCCCGCAGGTGACCAGCCGTTCGCTCAGAGAATAAGGCTCAAGCCACACCCGATGACGCGGCAACTCGTTGTCAAAACAGAACCCCTCGCCTGCATGGCCCGCTTCGTGCATTCCACCCTCAAACCGAAGATAGTTTGCCGCAGCAGCCTTATCGCTTCCCTTCTTGCTCTGAGGCGAATCAGGCAGATAGGCGAGGCGCAGCGGGTTCGTATACAAGGCGTGCAGAATGTCCGTCAGCAGCAGCTCCTGGTGCTGCTCCTCGTGGTTGATGCCAAGTTCGATGCGCTTGCATGCCTCCGGCTCCGGATTGCGCTCGAGCAACCGCTCTACCGACTCGTCGACATGCGCACGGAAGTTGAGAATCTCGTCGAGACTTGGCCGTGAGAATGAAGCGCGTAGACGCTTGTCAGGAAACGCGGTAAAGCTCTGGTAGTAGCTGTTGAAGAGCCACGCAAAATCGGAATTGAAGACCCGATAGCCGGGCAAAAATTCGCGCAAAACGAACGACTCGAAGAACCAGGCCGTGTGGGCCAGGTGCCACTTTGCCGGCGAAGCTTCGGGACACGACTGTACCATCATGTCTTCTGGTGTGAGGGGTTCGCAGAGGGTCAGGGTGCGGCGGCGCATGGCGCGAAAACGAGCGGCAAGACTGGTTTGAGAGCTGATCGGCGTTATCGTGCTCATCGCGCACCGTCCCTTGTAGCGAAAAGTGTACCCCAGAAATAGACCTTCGAGGCGTGCCGGAGGACCTCCGGCTCGTGACGCAGGGGATTGTCAATGTGATTTGGATCACCGACTGTGTCCCCATTAATACCTAATCTCTCCACAGCCGCAAAGAGATCGTTTTTGACCATTTCAAAGTTGTTTGATGCCGTACTGTCACGATAGATGGCAAAATTCCATCGATCGGTGCTTTAATTCTGAACAACGGTCTGGCGCAAGTTCCTTCGAAGCGGGAGGGAATATGTATAGGGGAAATGAACATCGCTGGGTGGCGGCGCTGTTGGCAGCCACCGCGCTTCTCATTGAGTCGGCCGCACTTTGTGCCCAGACCCCCAATCAGGCCGCCGCTGCTATGTCGCTCCCGACGGTCCCGTCCGCAGAACCCAAATTCCAGGAAACCCCGCTGCAGGCAGGCGATCTGCTCATGGCGCATCAGCGCTACCAGGCCGCGATCGAGGCCTACAAAAAGGCGCCACGCGACTCGGTAGAGGCCTGGAACAAAATGGGCGTGGCGAACCAGCTCATGTTCAACACCGAAGAAGCAGTACGGTGCTATCAAAAGGCTGTAAAGCTCGATCCCAAGAATGCATCGGTACTGAATAATCTGGGGTCGAGCTACGTGACCCTTAAGCAGTATTCATTGGCCGAAAAAAGCTATCGCAAGGCTCTGAAACTGCAGCCCAGAGTCGCTCTCTTCCACAAAAACCTGGGAACTGTTCTGCTCGCCGATCACAAATACAAAAAAGGCTGGGAATCCTACAAGGCGGCTCTGGCGATCGATCCACTCATCTTTGAGCGTAGTTCCGGATACAAGATCCAGAATCCGTCGACACCCCAGGACCGCGGGGCCATGAACTATTACATGGCCAAAGGCTGCCTGCGTGCCGGAAACAAGGACCGGGCCATCGAATACTTGCGTATGGCGATCAACGAGGGGTTTACCAACCCCAAGAAACTTATTGTCGACAATGAATTTGCCGAACTCCGCGACTTCCCTGCATTCCAGCAGATGCTCGCCGCTCAGGCTGCGCCTTAAGCTCCTCATGGGGTAACCCGCCTCCTTCCCTTTGAGAGGCTGTTCTGCAGGCCTGCAATCCTACCCGCATTTCAATTCCGGTAAACACCTTCCGATTTTCGTCCCGTGCGGGCATTCTTCCGTCTAACCAGAAGGTGCGCCCATTTCTGTTCGGGTGCATTACCGACTGGAGTCGCCATGAAAATTCGCATGTTGCCGTTGCTCGTGTCCGGAGTGGTGCTGGCCCTGGGTGCCGCGGCGCAGGATACAAACCCAGCTCCTCCACAGGGCGGCGAACAAGGCGCCGGTCAGCGCGAAGGTCGGGGAGAGGGCCGCGGCTGGGGCGGCGGCATGATGGGAGGCTTCCGTGGAGTGATGGGCACCGTCACCGAGGCGGCATCCGATCACCTGACCATCAAGAACGAAGCCGGCGAAATCTATACCGTTCACGTAAGCGCCAATACGCGTGTCTTCAAGCAGCCGGCACAGCGACGGTCAGAAGGCGGGGAGCGTACGCCGCCGCAGACCATCAAGCCCACCGACATCAAGGAAGGAGACGCCATCCTCGCCAACGGCGAAATCGACGCGACCGCAAAATCAGTGGGCGCGGTGATGGTGATCCAGCTCGACCCTGACCGCGCCCGTCAGATGCGGGAGATGCAGGCCAACTTTGGCAAGACGTGGCTGGTCGGCCGCGTGATTGCCGTGCATGACGTCAAGATCGTCCTGCAAAGTCCCGTCGACAATGCTCCCCATACGTTTGTTGCCGATGAGAACACCACCTTCCGCAAGCGCCGCGAACCCATCACACTCACCGACGTGCAGACCGGCGACAATGTGCGCGTTGAAGGCGCAGTGAAGGAGGGTATCTTCATGGCGACCGCGGTGAACGTGATGGGAATGCCCCCCGCCAATGGCGGGCCGGCTCAACGGCACGGGCCTCCGCCGCAGTAGCCCGGCGGGGCTCCGGAATCTGCTGCAGCTCGCCTTCAAAGTTAAAATTGTAGTCGCCCAGCGAAGTGCATCACAAGATTGCCGCTTGCTCAGGGCCACGTGCGCGCGAACTTTATCCCGCCGGAGCTATGGGCTCACGCGCCCAACTGCCTACCGCAGCGCCGACCATATGGCGATGTTCAATCCCACCATCAGCACCGCCGATGCCGGAATCAGAAGCAGCGCCTTCTTCAGCCGCAATGGATCGCCGCCCGCTATTGCTCCAATCAGCCGAGAACTCACTGCCAGGCCGACCCACCCGCAGGTAATCACAAAGCCCATTGCGGTTCCGCTCATGCGCGGGAACGCCGTCCCCACAATGGCAAGCGTGGTGGGGAACACTGGTGCCATCGATATTCCAGCGATGAACACTAGAAAAAATGCAGCACTCGGCTGATTGGTCTTGAGCATCAAAAACGTAGTGACCGCCATCGCAATTGAGGCAGCCAGGGTCACGATGACCGCGGGTACGTGGATCAAGATGGGAGAGACACCGACGCGGCCGATCAGCAGCCCGAGAGCAAATCCGAGGGACAGAATGTTCAGCGCGCGCGATTCAGGAATACCTTGGGCGATCAAGTGCCGTGGCAGCCAGTTCCACACCCCCACTTCGCAGGTGATATAGAGAAACAGGAACGCGCCGAGCATAAACAGCAACGGCCGGCCGAGAATCGGCCCCACATCCGCCAGAACAAATCCACCTGATCCAACCGGCGCCGGCATTTTCGCGATTGCTTGCACCACCAGCGTCGCCACAGTCACCGTTGCCACGGTGTAGCACAGCCGCACCCAGTTTCTCTTGAATACATTGGCGGAGATAAACGGCGTTGCGAGACCGCCCAGGCCAAAGAAGAGATTCACAAGATTCAACGCGGTGGCGCGATACGCCTCGCTGACTCCGCTCACCAGCGCATTCGCGCCTGTAACTACGATTCCGCCGCCCACACCGAGCAGAAACAGCAGCACCACAATACTGCCAAAACTCTTCGATCGCGGCAACGCGAAGAGCGCAATCGCAATCAGTGCCAACCCAAGTATCAGGCCTACTTTGTCACCTTGCGTGTCGAGCAGCGGGCCTACGCCCACTGAAGCGATAATCAGACCTAGAGCTTGCGCAAACGCGATCGTTCCATTCTGCGTCTGTGTGAGGCGAAACCGGTCCGACAAATCCTGCAAGATCGTCCCCAGCATCGCTGCAATCATTCCGTAGACAAAGATCGCGAGGATAGCGGCAAAGATCAACACGCAGCAGGCTCCCTTTTTGAGTGCCGGTTCAGATTACGGGAAACTTCGATCATCAGGCAAGTTTTCAACAACATGCCCAACGACGCGCAGCGCTAACGCGGCACTCTCTAAACGGTCAGCCCAGCCCGGAACAATTCGCCGTCGTCACGCGCCCGCTTTGCCCCGCCGCAATATCAGAAACACGCTGATTAGAACCAGCGCCGTCCCCGCCAGAGTGCGCCACGTAACCTCTTCGCCAGCCGCAAAGTAGCCCAGCGCCACCGCCACAATTGGATTCACGTAGGCATGGCTCGAAACCCGCGTAGCCGGCATGTGCGCCAGCAGCCAAACAAACGCGGTGAACGATACCAGCGACCCAATCACAATCAGGTAGAGCATTGCCAGCCCAGCATGCAGCGATACATGCGGCATCACCTGCAGTTCGCCGAATCCCGCCGAGAGAATCAGCAGCATTCCCCCGCCAAGCATCATCGTTGCTCCCGCGGTAAGCGGCCGCGACGCGGGCAGGCTCATGGATCGGCTCAGCACCGAGCCCAGCGACCATGTTGTGCAGCCGCCGAGTATGGCGAGGCATGGAACAAGTCCGAATGTCTGCCGGCCCCCTGGCAATAACAACACGCCCACTCCCGCAAAGCCCAGCACTGTCGCCGCAGCCAGGCTCATGCGCCAGCGCTGCTGATGCAGCACCAGCATCTCCAGCACAAGCGTCAGTATCGGAATCGTCGCCGCCAGCACCGACACGACTCCGGACGGCACGTACTTCTCCGCCCAGAACAGCGGCCCGTACTCCGCGACAAACATCAGCAGGCTCATCACCAGCAGATTCCGCCATTGCACTCGGTTCGGCCGCGTCTCGCCTTTCAGGCACATAACGCCGAACAGCACTACGCCGGCAATCAGGAAACGTGTCCCGGCTGCAAACAGCGGCGGCAACTCCGCCACAGCGATCCGAATGGCCAGAAAGGTCGTGCCCCACAGCACATAAATCGCAAAGAATGCAAGCACGACACGAACTTTGAATGTCGCCGCATTGGATCGCTCGATTTGGGTAACCGGCAAAACGCTCATAGATAGTTATTGACTTTACAATTCTCTTGGTAACCTGTCAATATTATTTGAGGGGTTATCGGACCTGATGCCTTCACTCGTCGAGGCCAGAAGCTTTCAGCTGATCGCGGGAGATCCCGCGCTGGACCTCCTAAACACACTCGATTGGCGCTTCCGCGAGGGTGGAACTGAGGAACTCCTCGCCAGCTACGACGATCTCCTGGGCTTCTGCACGCAATCAGAATTACTCACAGCAAAACAGATTCGCCAGATCACGCGCTCGGCCAGCCAGAGAGACTCCGCCGACGCTTTGGTGTCGTGCCGGCAGCTGCGCGAGGCAGCGGCAGAGATCCTGTACGCTGCCGTCGATCGACGGGCCGCCTCGCCTGCCGCTTTTAAAATATCAGAGCGCTGCTACAAGGATGCGCTCTCCCATCGCCGCCTAACCTTCTCCGGGTCGCGCTGCCAGTGGGAGTTTCCCGCCTCAGAATTTTCGGCAGAGTTGCCGGTGTGGCTGCTCTCCCTCAGTGTCGAGCGCCTCCTGGTGTCTGACGACATCGACCTCCTCCGCGAGTGCGGCAACCCAGACTGCCGCTGGCTGTTCCTCGACACCAGCAAAAACCACACCCGCCGCTGGTGCGATATGAAGGTCTGCGGAAATCGAATGAAAGCGCGCCGATTTAAAGCGCAACACAAGGCGTAATCCTGTCCCATTCCTGACAATCCGTCTCATCGTGCGGCCTCGGCCGCAATGCTCCAGTAAACTGATAGGGCAATGAGCAGGGAACAGGCAAGGACACAAAGCGCGCTGGCTGTGCTCGTCGCCGCAGCGCTGGGGATCGGCGGTTGCGGAACTCCCAGCGCACCTCAGCCGCCCTCGCTCAATCTCCCCGATCGTGTCCTCGATCTCTCTGCCGCCCGTGCCGGCGATCGCGTAAACCTCACTTGGAGCATGCCCAAACGCAACACCGATAAACTCACACTCAAAGGGAAAATCCCGGTGCACGTGTGCCGCCGCGAGGGAGCAGGTGATTGCATTTCCGCCGGTGACCTTGATCTCGCTCCCGGAGCCGACGGTTCCTTCAGCGAGACAGTGCCGTCTGCACTCGCTGCAGGTACTCCACGGCCCTTGAGCTACTTCGTCGAATTGAAGAACGGAAACGGCCGCTCGGCGGGCCTGTCAGATCCAGCAACGATCCTCGCCGGCCAGGCCCCCGCCGCCGTTGCTGGTCTCGCCTCTGAAGTGCGCAAAACCGGCGTCGTTCTTAGCTGGATTCCTGACAACAGCAACGCTGCGCTTCGCCTTCACCGCAAGCTTCTGACGTCATCGGAGGCCACGCCTCAAAAAGGCCTGTTGGCTCCGCCCCCTGAGCCCACTGAAAAGAGTCTGCTGGTAGACGACGCAGGCGCAGTCCAAGGCCGCGCCGTCGATGGAAACGTCGTCTTCGGCCAGACCTACGAGTACCGGGCGCAGCGCGTGGCCCGCATACAAGTCGATGGCCAGACTCTCGAACTCCCAGGAGATATTTCCGCTCCCGTTCGTGTCGAGGTTCTTGACGTATTTCCTCCCGCCGTTCCCACCGGCTTGGCCGCGGTTGCCACCGCCCCCGATTTGGCTTCGGGCACCAGTGCCTCGATCGATGTCAGTTGGCAGCCCGGCTCTGACAACGATCTCGCGGGTTATCAAGTCTATCGTCGCGAAGAACGATCGCCATGGCAGCGCATCTCGGGCGACCAGCCAGTAGTTGCGCCGGCATTCCGCGACACGCAGGTAATGGCCGGCCATACCTACATCTACGCGGTCACCGCCGCCGATCAAACCGGAAATGTGAGCCGCCGATCCGAGGAAGCACAAGAGACCGTACCCAACCCCTGAAGTTCTACTTCGCCAGGAGAAATTCCCATGAAGTACTGTCGCTTCTTATTCGAAGGCCAACCTCACTATGGCGTCGTGGAAGACCGCGACAATGAACCATGGATCGTTGATCTCGCCCCTGCTCCTGAAGAAGACATTGCCTTCCAGATCGCTCGCGCGAGAGCCGATGCCGTTCATGCTCTTGTGACGGACTTCGCGGGACTCGATTTCGAGCCGATGCCGATGGGTGCCGCCGACCTGCTCGCTCCAGTCACACCTTCCAAAATCATTTGCGTCGGCCGCAACTATCGCGATCACGCCAGGGAGTTGGGCAATGAAGTCCCGTCCGAGCCGCTCCTCTTCTTCAAGCCCCCTTCATCCCTTCTGAAATCCGGCGGTGTCGTGCGCATGCCTGCCGTCTCATCCCGCGTCGATTTTGAAGGCGAACTTGCCCTCGTCATTGGCCGCCGCATCAGCAAACTCGAGTCTATGGCCGACCTGCGCTCCGTAGTTCGCGGATACACCCTGGCCAACGATGTCACTGCGCGCGATCTGCAAAAAAAGGACGGCCAGTGGGCCCGCGCCAAGGGATTCGACACCTTTTGCCCTGTCGGGCCGTGGGTCAGCGATGAAATCGACCCCACAGCCGGAGTCATCATCGAAACCCGCGTCAATGGTGAACTCCGCCAGCACGGTTCAACAGCGGACTTCATCTTCACCATTCCTGAACTGCTCGCCTACATCACCGCGGCCATCACGCTCGACCCCGGCGACCTCGTGCTTACAGGCACTCCCGCCGGCGTCGGCCCACTCACCGCCGGTGATCGCGTCGACGTGACCATTCCCGGCCTCGGTGTGCTTTCCAACACCTTCCGGCCCGATCACTCGTGACAGCAACCGATTCCCATGCAACTCCTGCCCTGCGCGTGAATCTCTACTAGAGGTACACTAAGGGCGCGGACGCACCTCATACCCTTCCCCCTGGAGGAAATCATGCCGCAAAACCTGCTCGAACAGCTGCGGAAGTACACCGTGGTGGTTGCCGACACCGGCGACATTGAGGCGATGGAAAAATTCCGCCCCACCGACGCGACAACCAACCCGTCCCTCATCACGACAGCCGCACAAATGCCCCAGTATCAGCCAATTGTCGACAGCGTGCTGAAAGAAGCACGCAACGAAAAGGGTGAGAGCGCGGGCGACAAAGACGTAGCCAATTTGGCCTTTCAGCGCCTCGCCGTCGCCTTCGGCAAAAAGATCCTGGCCATTGTGCCCGGCCGCGTCTCCACCGAGGTGGATGCACGTCTCTCCTATGACACCAAGGCCACCATCGATCAGGCGCACAGCATTATCAAGCAGTACGACGAGTCCGGCATCAGCCGCGACCATGTCCTCATCAAGATTGCCTCCACCTGGGGTGGCATCCGGGCCGCCGAAGTGCTTGAGAAAGAAGGAATTCACTGCAATCTGACCTTGCTCTTCGGCCCCCACCAAGCCATAGCCTGCGCCGAAGCAAATGTCACGCTGGTGTCCCCCTTCGTCGGCCGAATCCTCGACTGGTACAAAAAAGATACTGGCAAGGACTACCAGGGCGCCGATGATCCCGGTGTGCAGTCGGTCACCACGATCTACAACTACTTCAAGAAATTCGGATATAAAACCCAAGTGATGGGCGCCAGCTTCCGCAACATCGGCGAGATCAAAGAACTCGCCGGTTGCGACCTGCTGACCATTTCGCCCCAGTTGCTTGCCGAACTCGAATCGACTGTAGGCGATCTGCCCCGCAAGCTCGATCCCGAAAAGGCCAAGTCTCTCAATATAGAGAAGATCCCCATGGACGAGGCCACCTTCGAGCGCATGCATGCCGAGGACCGCATGGCCCACGACAAGCTCAAAGAGGGCATCGAGGGCTTCTCTGCGGCGCTGGTCAAGCTCGAGACGCTGCTCGCCGACCGTCTGGCAAAGCTCGAGTCACGCACTCCAACCACTGCCTAGACACTATCCTTTCAACGCCAAACACAAAGGCAGCCTTCGCGGCTGCCTTTGTGTTTTTGGCCCCCAGCTAGCCGTAAAGTCCCCTCCGGTACAACTAAAATGTGATTCAAATCACTTGCAAAGCGCCACGATTCCTGTAGTCTCAAATTCATAGCAAGCAAATCAGCATGGCCGGGCCCTATGCCCCGGGATGCGCACGTTGCACCGGGACCGATGACTCGAACCCCACGTGTGTGCTCACGGGAGGTGTGTATGCAGACCCAGGTTCATCCGCTCGAACCCTTCTTCCAACAAGAAGTCCGCAATATATTCGAAGGCAAATTGGGCCTCAACGATCCCATCTCCACCGAATACGTGGCCCGCGTTCTCTGCAAATTCGCAGAGGCAGACAGCCTGCTTCTCCTTCGCGGTGCTGGTGGTCACTCGTTTGAAGAATTGCAGGAGATGCTTAACGCCTCCGATCCGGTTCACGGCACTGCATCCTCCTTCGACGCCGAGCGCGCCATGCGCAAATACATCGGCGACTACACTCTGTTCGTGGCAGGCATGGTTCCCGAGGCCATCGAGTCGGGCGCCGTCAGCCGCACTCGCCGTCCCACTCTGGGTGAACTGATCAAGATAGGCAAGGAAAGCTACTACGTCGTTAGTCAGTTCAATATCTTCGAATACAAGAAGGATGCGCCGCTGTTTGCGCGCCTGTCAGAGCAGTTCGAACGCTATCTGCTGGGCCTTGCTCTGGTCCGAGAAGAATTGGGCAAGCGCCTCGCGCTGCCTTCTTAGGCAAACCAGCCATATCTCCGCAATCGATTGAGCGCCGATAGCTAAACCTTTGAATTCCGCAATCTCCGCGCGTCTGCCTGGCGGTGATGACGATGTGCGCCAGTTAGTATCCTCCTGTCCATTTCTTTTGAACTTGCACTAGGGCAAACTGACCCGGTCCACAGGCAATCAGTTTGCAATCCGTCCTCGACAGTGCCAACAAAGTAACTCCACCACTCTTGCCAAACGCAACATTTTCGGTAATCTCATGTTCAAAGTAATGTAGATAGCGGCGTTCGAAGGGTTGAGCAAACCCGCATGAATGCCAAGGCAGTGGCTGGTGCACTCCGGCTGCGCGCGACCCGGCAACCGGCCTTTCGCCTCGATCAAGGACCGGCTGCGCACGTGGCCATCGAGAAATTTCTCGATCTTGCTTCAGGGAGATTGCGCCATGCAGCCAGAGACTCATCCGCTCGAATCGTTCTTCCATCAGGCTGTTCGCAACAGCTACGAAGGCAAACTGGGACTCAACGATCCCGATGTCACCGGCTACGTGGCGCATCTGCTGTGCGAATTCTCCCAGGCGGAAAAGCTCTACAAGGTGCGCGACGAATTGGGTCGCCCTATCGCCGAACTTGAACAAATGATGACCGCGGCCGACCCCGTCAACGGCACCGCGGCTTCATTCGACGCCGAACGCATGGTGCGCAAACACATCGGCGACTACTCTCTCTTCGTCGCCGGCATGTATCCCGAGGCGGTGGAGTCGTGGCGACACCGCCGCCGTCATCATCCCAGCCTCGGTGAATTGATCCACGCCGGCAAGGAGAGCTACTTCATCGTTAGCCAGTTCAACCTGTTTGAATACGAGCAGGAAGCGCCTTTATTCGGTCGACTCTCCGACTGGTTTGAGCGCTGCATCCTCGGTCTCACCCTGGTCCGCGAAGAATTCGGTCGGAAAACTCTCATGCTGCCGCCGCCACTGCAATGACTCGCCGCCTTCGGCGAATCGAAAAGCCGTCCTCGTAACTGACGCCTCATGCCGCCTTCTGCAGACGCGCAGGTTCGCCCCACTGCTTTGCGGCGAACCCGGCTCTCTAACCCCATTCCCTAATCCCTAGGGTCCACTGCCCTCATCACTCCGACCACACCCCCAGCACGTTCCCGGCCCCATCAGAAAAGTGAAATCTCCGTCCCCCGGGAAATTCAAATGTCGGCACAACGATCATGCCGCCAGCTTCCACAACTGCAACCTCAGTCGCCGATAAATCAGCCGAATACAGCACAACCAGCGGTGCCAGCTTGCCAATTGAATCGCTAGGTTCGCTTGCGGCAAAGCCAATCGCGACGCCTGAATCGTCAGCACTGCAGTCAATATAATCCGGTCCCCAGTCTTTGAACTTCCATCCGAAGACCGTTCCATAGAACCGCTTCGTTCGCTCCATGTCAATAGAGCGAAATTCGATGTAGTTGATCGTGTGATTACGTGCCGAATGGGACATGGCTCTCTCCTGTGCGTTGCACTGCGTGGAGGGGAGGGAAAGGCAGTAGTGGACTCCGTGAGGCGCTGGCACACCTATCCCGGTGTGCTTCTGCAAGCGCCTCCATCCGCATTCCCTCAGAAGCCGAAGGATGCAGGTAGAGCTCGCTGGGTACGAGAAGAAAGTACCATATGCACCAATCACGTGCAATTGGAATGCCCGTGTTCCCTCACGTTTCGCAGACCCGGCGCCAACTCCCCGCATCTAAAGCAGACGTAGAGCGGAGTGGGTGAGTGAAGACCCTGCCGTGAGAAAATCCTGAGAAAGGTGAGCGCTCGTGAATATCTGTCTGGCTGTCTCCCTTCCTACAGGGTTAGTTGTGTTGGGTGCCATCGCGCTTGCCTTGGTAGTGGCTTATCTGCTCGGCGGCATATTCGGCGCCTCACCTCGCTACCGCATCACGGGCGCTGAGGAACTGCCTCCCAACGATTCGTCGCAGTTCCTCAACCTTCTTGAATCGCTCGTCGACGCCAAGGTAAACCGCACCGGTAACCTCGAAATCCTGACCAATGGGCCGAGTTTCTATCCCGCGATTTTGGAAGCCATCAAAGGCGCGCAGCGAAGCGTCAATCTCGAGGCCTATGTCTTTCACAAGGGTCAGATCGGGCGACTCTATGTTGAGGCGATGGCTGAGCGAGCCCGGGCCGGTGTGCATGTCAATGTGGTGTTGGACGCATTCGGCAGCATCACCGCGGGTTGCTCCTTTTTTCGCCTGCTGCGTGAGGCAGGCGGCAAGGTCAGCCGGTACAACGGCCTCAGGTGGTACAGCCTTCTGCGCATGGACAACCGCACGCATCGGGAACTGCTGATCATCGACGGCCGCGTTGGATTCATTGGCGGTGCCGGTGTTGCCGACCAGTGGTATACCGGCGTCGGCAGCAATCCCCGCTGGCGCGACACGATGGTCCGCATCGAGGGTGAAGCCGTGCCCAACCTCCAAGCCACCTTTAGCGAAAACTGGCTCCAGGCGTCTGGCGAGCTTCTCGTCGGCGATGCCTACTTCCCTGACATCGAGTGTCCCCACCCCACTACAGCTTTGGTCATTAACAGCACCCCCACGGTCGGAGGCTCAACGCGTGCCCGCGTGCTGTTTCAGCTTCTGCTTGCCTCCGCGCGGCACACCATCTCGATCACGACGCCGTATTTTCTGCCCGACAAAAGCCTCATGCGGGAGCTATGCCGCGCCGTCGAAAGGGGTGTCAGGCTGCGCATTCTGGTGCCGGGTTACAAGAGCGATCACATGGTTACGCGCAGCACCAGCCGCGGCGGCTACGGCCCGTTGCTGAAAGCCGGTGCCGAAGTCTACGAGTATCAACCCTCCATGATTCACGCCAAGGTACTCTGTATCGATGGGTTATGGGCAGTGGTGGGGTCCACAAACTTCGACAATCGCTCCTTCGGCATCAACGATGAGGTCAACCTCGCCGTACGAGATGCCGCCGTGGCCTTGCGTCTGGAGAGCGATACATTGAATGACCTCAAGCAAAGCAGGCAGGTTTCGCTGGACGATTGGCGCCGCCGCCCTGTAACGGAGCGCGCCACCGAGCTTCTGGGCTGGGTCATCGAGCGGCAGCAATGACTGACATATCGGGCAGGTTCCGCATTGCCACTTACAACATCCACAAGTCCCGTGGTTTGGATCAGAGAACTTCGCCTGCGCGCGTCGCCTCCGTCCTTCGCGAGTTGCAAGCCGATATCCTGTGCGTGCAGGAGGTGGTGAACGCCCCCGAAGCACCCGCAGCCTCAGACGGCCTGCACTCGCCTGCAGAGGCAAGCCTCTTCGACCAGGCCGGAGAAATTGCACGTGCGCTGCCCGAGTACGCGTGGGCGTTCGGAGCCAATCGCCCCCTGCGCGGCGGAACCTACGGAAATATGACCTTGACGCGCTTGCCCCTTCTCGCCTGGCGCAACCACGACATCTCCCGGCGGCGGCGCGAAAGGCGCGGCGTCCTTGAAACCGAGATCCAGGTCGGCAACGGGGCCACGCTTCACGTCTTCAACGTTCACATGGGAACCGGCCACATGGAGCGCCGATTCCAAGCCAGAAGACTCCTCGAACCTGCGATCCTGTCTCACGTCGAATTCAAGGGACCGCGCCTCGTGATCGGAGACTTCAACGAGTGGACACGCGGGCTCACGACCCGTCTGCTGCGCAAAAGCTTTCAGACCTTCCGTCCCCGGCACGCCGCTCGATTTCCCCGCACGTATCCGGGAATTCTGCCCTTGTTGAACCTCGATCACTGCTATTACGAGCCGCCGTTAATTCTTGAGGAGACAAGGCTCTGGCGGACGCGCACCGCGCTCATTGCCTCCGATCACCTTCCGCTGATCGCAGATTTCTGCGTCGGCTGAGGGCAGCGACGCCTTCTTCCAAGAACCCCGTTGACCGGGGCTATCGGTCAACGTATACTCCGCCCGAGTAGGAACCCCTTCCGGTGCACGCCATTTTCTCCCTTCTGCCGGTTCCTCACTCGGAGGATTCTCCCATGCGCTTGCCACACCTTCAGAAGTTCGCCATCCTGGCCTCCGTCCTGGCCATGCCCGGTTCTCTCTTCGCCGACTACAGTTATCAGCAGACCACCCAGATCACCGGCGGCTCCATCGTGGCCATGATGAAGATGGCCGGAGCTTTCAGTTCGCAGGCTCGCAAAGCCGGGGAGCCCATCGTCTCTACCTTCTACCTCAAAGACAACCGGCTCGCCACGGTCTCCGCCGATAACATCGAAATCATCGACCTTGACAAGGAAACCATCACCCACATCGACACCATCAAGAAAACCTACTCGGTGATGACCTTTCAGCAGATGAAAGAGCAGATGGAAAAGGCCAGGCAGGAGATGGAGAAGAAGCAGGCGGAGCACCCCGCGCCCACCAAACCCTCGGCCGATCCCAATGCCGACAACGTCAAGATGAGCTATGACGTCAAGGTTCGCAAGACCGGCGCCGAAAAGCAGATCAGCGGGCTTTCAGCCAGCGAAGCCATCATGACCATGATGATGAACGCTACCGACCAGAAAACCCAGCAGACCGGCGCAATGGCCCTCACCAACGACATGTGGATGGTCCCCGAGATCCCAGGCTACGGCCAGATGCGCGAATTCTACATGCGCATGGGAAAGAAGATGGGCAGCATCACCGGCGGTGTCGGGCTCGACATGAGCAAACTGCTTACCCAGAACCCCGGCGCCACCCAGGCACTCACCGACATGGCCAAGGAAATGCAAAAGCTTGAGGGCGTTCCCATCATGCAGATCATGCGCATGGGCACCACCACCGACGGAAAGCCCCTTCCGGCGGCCTCTGAAGCGCCGCTGCCCGCCGGCCAGTCTCCGACCATGCCCAGTGCCGGCGATGTAGCCAAGCAGAGCGCGGCTTCCATGCTCACCAGCCACATTCCTTTTGGCTTCGGCAAGAAGAAGCAAAACGAGCCGCCGCCGCCCGATCCCAACGCAAATCAGAATGCCAATACGCCCACGAGCGCGGTGCTGATGGAATCGCAGATCACCACATCCAACTTCTCGACGGCTCCCGTCGATGCATCCCACTTCGAGATTCCCGCAGGATACAAACAGATCCAGCTTCAGATGGACAAGCATTAACTCGGAGAAAAGTGCTCTTGCTCAATACACGAGCACTTATCGTCGACTATTGCTGCACGCTGATGACGACCTCAATACGTCAACCTAAGCGTCACGTCGAATCGCAGTTACCTGCAGATATTCGTTGTGAATCATGGTGCGCGTGCTCGCATCAGGAGCGACGTTCGCCGAAGCCCACAGTGATTCAAGATCGGTAGCAAGCGCCGCTTGTCCTCAAGTCACTGTTCCGCTCGACCTTCCATTTAGTCGTTGATGATTACTGTCGGCGCATGCTAGCATCCGCGTTCATGGAAACCGCCGGTTCTTTATCCCCAAGTGAAATCAAGTCAGGCATGGCAAAGACAAACGAATTGTTCAATGCTGAGGTCTTTGACAAACATAACTTCGATGCCCTCGATCAGATCTATACGTCCACTGCGCGTATCTTGCCGCCCGGTGCCCCGATGATCTCCGGTCGCGCTTCGATCAAAAAGTTCTGGGCCGACATGGTTCAGTCAGCCCATGCAAAATCAGCGGTGCTCGAGTCGGTCGATGTTCTCCAGAGTGGAGGGTGTGCGGTCGAAATCGGAAAAGCCACGCTCACGGTCGAGCCGCCCGGACAAGCCGAAGCGCAAGTCGAGGTGAAGTACGTCGTCTACTGGCAACAGGAGGACGGCCTGTGGAAGTGGCACATCGATATCTGGAACACCAACTCCTAGAGCAATCTCAAAAATCTACGATCCTCCAACCACGGTCGCCCCCACCGCTACCGTGGTCGAACAGAGCTGCATGTGTCGCATTCGAAACGCCGGCTTGTCTGCGGATTTTCTAGAGAATGTACCGGCTCAGATCCTGATCGCGCACGATCGACGCCACCATCTGCTTCACATACACATTGGTGATCAGAAAGACCTTCTCCGGTCCTGATGCGGTCATGCGCTCCAGGTAAGGCAGCGGCGTTGAAGACTCTTTTTTGATCGCCTCAGACAGAGTCGCGGCCTGCTCTTCATCCGGAGCCCGTCGCGCCACATCCGGAGCCAGAAAGCTCACGTCTTCCAGCACCCGCTCCATGATTGTGTGCAGCCGTCGTGCGCCGATGTTCTCCGTCGTCTCGTTCACCTTGAATGCAAATTCCGCCATCTCGCGCAACGCCTCGGGAGAAAACTCCAGCCGCACTCCCTCAGTCTCCAGCAGCGCTGAGTACTGCTTCGTCAGCGAAGCCTTCGGCTCCGTCAAAATCCTCAGAAAATCTTCGACAGTTAGTGACTGTAACTCGACGCGAATCGGGAAACGACCTTGTAACTCCGGTATAAGATCGCTCGGCTTCGAAACGTGAAACGCACCGGCTGCGATAAACAGAATGTGATCCGTGCGCACCATTCCGTAGCGCGTATTCACCGTCGTTCCTTCCACGATGGGCAGAATGTCTCTCTGCACACCCTCGCGCGAAACGTCGGGCCCGTGGCCGCCCTCGCGTCCGGCAATCTTGTCGATCTCATCCAGAAAAACGATGCCGCTCGATTCCACCCGCTCCACCGCCGAGCGATTCACCTGGTCCATATCGATCAGACGGCCTTCTTCTTCCTGCACAAGATAGTCGAATGCATCGGCGACCTTCATCTTGCGCTTCTTGCTGCTGCCGCCAAAAATGTTCGGCAGCATATCCTTGAGGTTCATCTCCATGTCCTCAAGGTTCTGGTTCGAGATGATGCCGAACTGCGGCGTATTTCGCTCGCGCACATCCAGTTCAACCATGCGATCGTCGAGCTTGCCCTCGCGGAATTGCTGGCGCAACTTCTCGCGCGAACGCTGATGGCTCTCCGCGCCCGGCAGCGAGAGCTGTCCATCCTGCCCCGGTGGCGTCGTCGGAGTTGGCGGAGGCGGCAGAAGCACATCCAGCAGCCGCTCCTCGGCGTTCATCTCCGCCTTGTCTTCCACTTCCTCGAGCCGCTCCTCGCGCACCATGTCGATCGAAATCTCAACCAGGTCGCGAATCATAGATTCCACGTCGCGCCCAACATAGCCCACCTCGGTAAACTTCGAGGCTTCCACCTTGAGGAACGGGGAATTTGTAAGCTTCGCCAGCCTGCGCGCAATCTCCGTCTTGCCCACGCCCGTCGGCCCAATCATGATGATGTTCTTCGGCATGATGTCGTCCGCAATGTCGGGGGGCAGCTTCTGGCGGCGTTGGCGGTTGCGCAGCGCGATGGCCACAGCGCGCTTGGCGGCACGCTGACCCACCACGTGCTTGTCTAATTCCGTGACGATCTCGCGCGGCGTCAACTCGTCGAGCGAGAGATCCTGTTCTTCGGCGGATGCGGGAAGGTAAATGGCCATGGATAAGTGGGCGCGAACGATTCGCTAGCCCTTCAACTCCTCAATCGTCACGTGGTCGTTCGTATAGATGCAGATCTCGCCGGCAATCTTCATTGATTTGGTCGCAATCTCCAGCGCGCTCATCTCGGTGTTTTCGATCAGCGCCCGTGCCGCCGCCGTGGCGTAACTGCCGCCAGACCCAATCGCCGCGATCGGCTCATCTGGATCGATCACATCGCCTGAGCCTGAAATCAAAAATGTCTGCCCCTTATCCGCCACCACCAGCAGGGCCTCGAGGTTGCGCAGCATCTTGTCAGTGCGCCAATCCTTTGCCAGCTCCACCGCCGCGCGGTTCAGGTTGCCGGCATATTGCTCCAGTTTCGTCTCAAATCTCGCGAACAGCGAAAAAGCATCGGCAGTCGATCCGGCAAACCCCGCCAGAATCTTTTCCTGGTACAACCGGCGAATTTTTTTGGCGGAGTGCTTGAGCACGTGATCGCCCAGTGTCACCTGCCCGTCCGCAGCCATCACCACATGTCCGTTGCGGCGAACGCAGATCACGGTGGTGGAGCGAATGCGCGGACGTTGTGCCGCGGCAGAACTCTTATCCAAACCCAAGAAAAACCTCCGCAAAATGCGCCTCCGGCGGGCCAGAACCCCTCCAAGCGCAGACATAAGTATAGGTCATCGAGGCGGGTGGAACCGGGTCGTCAAGCGTCCCCGCACCCCGCATTCAACCCCACTGGAACGACCTCACGAATGCTTGCTCTAGGTCAGCAACTTGAACGCATGCAGCCACTCGTTCCGCACAAAGCCGGGAATACACCACAGCATGCAAAGCGGCTCGATCGCGCGTGCCGCCTCCGCGCCGCCCATATCCGCCGTCTCCCACCCAAACTGATCGAGAACACCACGCACAACCTGCTTGGCGCTTTCCTCGTTGCCGCAGATGAACATGGTCGGCTTGCCGCCCGCAAATTGCGGATTCACCATGCGAACGCTACCCACAGAGTTGAATGCCTTCACGAAGTGCGCGCCCGCAAACTCCTTCTGCAGCTTTTCCATCAGGGACTCCTGCAGATCAGTAAAAAACTTCAGCACGCCGTTGACGGGCGGTGCATCCTCTATCGGATTCGTCGCGTCGATGACAGGTTTGCCGTCAAGATTTTTTGCCCCGGCCAGCCGCAGCGCTTCAGCCGCAGCCAGTCCCTTCACCGCCAGCACAACCAGTCCGCCGAACGCCGCCGCGTCCGAGAAGTTTCCGGTGCGAGCCGTGGGGTTTTGCTCGGCCCAATCCTCGAGCTTGCCGGGACTTCTTGATCCAACCATCACCTCGTGACCATGCTTGAGCAAGCCGCCGGCCAGTACCTTCGCCACATCACCAGACCCGAGAACTCCGACCTTCATGGTGCCCTCCATCCCGAGAGTGTAGCCCGGCGCCCTCCCATAGCTCAAAAGACACCGCTCGCCCCGTTTAACGCGCAACTTCGGTCTGCGCTATCCTTAGGCAGGGCTTCCCGGGCGGAGCCCCGCCTTTGATGACCCTCCACTCCGCCAAAATTTGGGAGATCGCCGCCGGTGCCACCCTTATTGCTGGCGCAGCCGCAGCCGGCATCTGGGTGATGTACCGCAAACGCCCCACGCCCGAAGAGTTGGAAGTCGCCCGCCGCCAATTCCTCACTCAATCCGGACGCATCGTCGACGGCACTCTACTCGACTGTTTCGAGGTTCAAGCCGACGACGGCCGCATGCTCACCATGCTGCTCTACGACTACGTCATCGGCGGGGTCGATTACGAGTGCTCACAGGACGTCACCAACATGGGCCACGTCGTCAACATTGCGCATGTTCAGTCGGGCTTCCCCTGCTCGGTCCGCTACCAACCCGGCAATCCCCAAAACAGCATCGTCGTAGCCGAAGGATGGTCGGGCCTGCGCGTCAGCCAGTCCGCGCAGCCTGTGCACGAAGCTCCCGCGTGGCCCGAATCAAGTGATTTGGCCTGAGCCCCGCTTCGAACCCCACTCCCAATTTCGCCTCCTTAGAAACTTCTCTTATGCTGCGGGACTGAGCGTGAGATTTAGTCCTAGCTCTTTCGCCTTTTTCTGAATGCTGCGAATCTCGT
>Ga0137385_10000514_pt1 | contig 31353 bp, 64 predicted proteins | sample SagtaG_FD_104921 | JGI IMG/M metagenome (GOLD analysis project Ga0137385, IMG submission 104921) | Vadose zone soil microbial communities from Sagehorn Ranch, Mendocino, California, USA - Sage2_R_80_16 metaG | ecosystem: Environmental > Terrestrial > Soil > Vadose zone | place: USA: California... | reverse complement strand
CTCGGCCATTTCATGCGCGCGCTGGGTCGCGCCTCGCGACAGGTCGGTGGTGCTCATTTGGTGCCTCCTACGTGGTGATCTGTGCACTTCCACCCTACCACGCGCCGCGTGTGAGCGGAAGACGTGCCCGATGTGACCCACATCACCCTGCCCCCGTGCTGTAGTCACACGGCCCGGTGCACGCGAAAGCGCCCGGCGGAACAGGCGCCCCGCACCAGGCGCACACGTCAGTATTGGCGACGGCACGAGCGTGCGTCCGGCACCATCCGTGCGGCCAGGCGGCTGTGCGGGTCACGTCACAGGCGGTGCCCGGGATATGCCCAGACCCTGCGGCGGCGACCACGGCGGCGTCCACGACGCGGCGCAGGCCCGCTTCGGTGTTGGGAATGCCCGGGTGACCGGCTAGTTCTTGCATTACGGCTCCTCGTGGTGGTTGGGCTGAGCCCGGTTGGACTCCCCGAACCAACGGGGGCGTCGCCACCCCCGTTGGTTCGGAGCACTAACCCGGCTTCCGCATGGCTTCCATCCTGTTCCGTGCCATCTGGATCTGGGTGTTGTTGCCGCATTCCAGGCACCGGGGTTTCATGCACAGGTGACCGGTTCTGCGGCCCTGGGCGACTTCGGAGTCATGCTCGATGAGCCTGAGCCTTTCGATGTTCAAGCATGCGTGCCTGTGCCCGAACCTGCACGCGCAGCACAGGTGTGCCGGTGTGCATGTAGCGGCTGCTTTCATGGCCGTGGCCCCCTTGGGGGACTGGCGACGCCGAACGACCTGGGGTACCGGTCGCCGTTGCTGGAGTAGCAGGCGACCAGGCAGTTCGCACCGGGCCGCCACTCCGGGTGGGCCTGCGCCACGATGAACTGCTTGCCGTTGTAGAACACGGGCCTGCTGCGCATGCCGTTGGCGTGGTTGATCCACATGTCGTGCCTCCTACTTGACTTTGACGATGACGCCGTCGGCCACGGTGACCTGCGCGTACCAGGAGTGCGGCTGCGGCGACCAGGGGCCTTCGAGGTATTCGGTGCCGTCACGCTTGGGGGTGCCCAAACCTGGGGCGAACACGGTGACCTTGGTGCCTTCGGCGACCGCGCGCTTCAGTGCGGCCTTGGTGGGGAAGTTAATGTCGGCGTACATGTTGTGCCTCCTAGTAGGAGAAGCCGTCAACCCAGGTGCGTGCGACGGCGTTGGCGAGATTGCGTGACGAAACGCCGATGAGTTTCATTTCTTCACCGGTGACCGCCCATTCGACCCAGCGGTGCACCACGGCGGCGTCCACGTCCACCAGGGTCCGCATGTCGGCGGTCAGTGCGTCCCACCGGCGTTTCGGACCGTGGTGCCGGCTGGTGAGCTGTACTTCGGCGTCGATGAATGCGGTGAGCCTGTCCGACAGGTGACGGACGCGCCGTTGGTAGGGACTGCTCCGGGTCACCGGAGGCGGAATTACCAGTCCGGCGGCGGCGACCACGGCGGCGTCCTGCTGGCTTTCGTTCATTTGTGCCTCCTCGGGGTCGGGGACGCGGTCACCCGGGACGCGACTCGCGTCCCGGGTGACCTGGGTTGCTGGAGCGGTCATGCGCACTCAGCGTCGATCTCGCGACGGATGCGCTGCATGTCCGCGTGGGTGCAGTCGGACCGGGTCACGTGGTCGCGCTGGTGGAGCGCGTTCAGTTCCTCCGGGGTCAGGGTTCCCGGGGTGATGGTCAACCCGTGGTCGTGCGCGAGGTGCGCGTGGGTGTGATTCATGATCGTTACCTCCTCCGGGGGTTCCGAAGCGGAACCCAGAGCGCGACCGGTTCGGGACCGGTCGCACCCGTGGGTCACGCTGCGGGAGCAGCGGTCTTGGGAGCAGCGGTGGACTTGGACGCGACCCGCGCGACCGTGCGCGGGGAAGCGCTGGTCCTCCGGGGAGCACCCTTGGTCGAGGACGCAGGGGACTTGGTCGCACCCTTGGTGGACTTGGTCTTGCTGGTCCGACCCGGTCGCGCGGTGGACTTGGGAGCAGCGGACTTGGGAGCGGGACGTCCGACGTTCCTGGGTCCGTAGAAGGGATGCGGGGTCGAGTAGCTCCACGCTCCGGGACTCACGTACCCGAAGACCTGACGAGCAGCGTCGAGCGCTTGCTCCCGGGTGATCCCCTGGTGCGTCTTCGGGGACCAGGTCTTCAGGAGGTTCTTCGCAACGTGATCCATGATCGCGGACGCGACGATCTGACCGATTGCGTTGCGACCCAGCGCGGGACTGGTGGTGCTGGTCATGGTGGTCATCCTCTCGGTTGGTGTGCTTGCTCCGCAAGCATATCAGCAGCGTATGAGACCTAATTCGAACACTCACATGGCATGTGTGCAGGTCACAGCGTTTATTCGAACAGCGTGCAGCTATGGTTCGACGTCTAAGCTTTCCCTATGATCTACGTCACACTTTGCAACGTCGCAGGTTACAGCACACATTCGAATAAAGGTAGCAGCAGCAGGTAGTTAGCAACGTTAACGATCGCAGGTCACAGCGTTAATTCGAACAGCGACTCGAACAAGCAGCGTGACAAGACACACACACAGCGTCACTCGCACGTCTGTTCGAGCCACACTGAAACCTCAACACGCCATCGAACAAGCGTTCGACACGGGTTAGCCTTGCAAGTCAGTCAGCTAACCCAAGTCAGTCAGCTCACTAACCAAGGCGAGACGACGTAGGGGGAGGGGGTAGCCACGGGCCGTCACGACCGCGCGACCCACCTCAGTCGAGCGATTTCTCCCTCCGCAAAAATAGGCGTTTTTAACGCCTGAGGCGTCGCCGCAGGTCAGCGGGTCTCTCTTTCCAGATTGCGTTGATGCTGCTTCATTTATCCCGCCACGGCGCAGGGACAGGCCGCACTCATCCAGTGCTTCGCCGCCGCGTGTCTTTTCGTGACAGAAGCAAGACTTGCCGTTGCATTCACGGCAGCTATCCCGTTCACACCAGCAGTCGTCACGCATTGGCTTTACCCCCAGGCGGTTTGCGGTGGGCGACTGTCACCGGGTGTGCCGGTCGTTGTCACGGTGGATGCGTGCGGTGCCGATGCGGGGGCCGAAGTTGTAGGTCAAAGGCACCTCGTCAGGGGCGTTGCCGAACGCACCGGGAAGAATGATTTCCCGGTAGCTGGTGCGCTTTTCGTTGGCGTACAGGGCTGCGAGCTGGGCGTTTGCTTGTTCTTCGGTGTCGTGGGTGCCGACGACCTTGCCACCGTCGTCCTTGACGACCTTCCATTTGCTGCCGGTGTGGACTTTATGCCAGGGCATTTTGTTGTTGCCTCCTTAGCGACGGTCGAAATCGGGAACCGGCACACCTGGTGCCGCTTCGGTGTGAACGGAAGCATAAAGGTCCCTGCCGCAAACACAGTTTCCTGCACCGGAGAAGATGTCCCGGGCGTAGACGTGGGGGAGATGGTACTGACCTGGGCCGGGGCCGATGGAACCTTCGTAGCCGGGGACGCGCAGGCGTTCAGTGAGTCTCATTCCTTCATGCCCGTAACTGGACTGGATGTAGTGAAGTCCCCAGGCGAAATGATCTTCGTCCATTGCGTCTGCTAGCCCGCGGAGCCGGGACCGGATGCGGCCGAGCTTGACTGCCTCGTCCTGGGTGAACTGTTGCGACGACAGGCGAGTGTCGAGCGGGGGGTAAAGGTAGCCGGCGGCTAGGCGGAGGTCGTCGGGCGTGAGGCCGAACTCGTGCGGTTCGTTGCTGGTCACGTGCCTAGTTCCTCTCCGGGTGCCCGCAGGTCAGCGGGTTTCTTTCCAGATCGCGTTGACGATTATGCCGACACATATGACGGTGACGCCGCCCCAGGTGAGCCAAGCGAGAAGCATCCGGTTTCCTCGGTCGGAGGTCGAGGGCTGCACGTATCTCCGCGGCGGTGACCGGCCCATGACCGGATTCGTCAGGCCCAAAAACGATCATGACAGTCTGTCGAAGCGGAGGTCCAGGTGCCCGGTTTCGAGGTACCACCCGCCGCCTTGGTCGCTGCGGACGGCGGTGCACCCGCGGCGGCAAACGTCGCAGTGGAGGTCTTCTTGACTGGCGAGTCGTTTGCAGGGGAGCTGAGTGAACGCTGTGCACCGGCATTTCGCCAGGTCAACTGTCATGTGGGGCTGGTTATCATTCATGGTGTTGCCTTGGTGTGAGTGTCTTGATGTACACCAGGCTGGCCCAGCCGATCAGGGGGTTGAACCAGACGTTGTGCCAGAATCCGGTCATGGGGTCGCTCGCAGGTGGTGGAGGCAGCCTGCGCAGATGGCGTCACCGTCGTAGATGGTGTCGGCGGGGCGGGGCGGGGTTTGGCCTTCGGGGGTTTGACGGTGCTTGCCGGGGTGTTCGCATTCGTGGTTGAGGCACCGGTAGCAGAGCAGGGGGCTAATGATGTTCATGGTGGTAGGGTATCACATAGCGCCTGACCTGCGGGAAGTCTCACTTCTCCACCGGCGGGCAAGCGGCCTTGAGTTCTTCGCGCCACCCTGGGATCTTGGCGGCCATGTCCTCGGCCTGGTGAATGAATCCTTCCAGCATGCAGTGTTTGCACAGGTAGCTGGCGTGTCCGTGAACCCAGTCCATCACCGAATCGACGACAGTTTCGGTGGCTAGGTGGTCGCAGTACTGGCAGGTTGTTCCCTCGGGAATGCCGGTCATGACATGTAGTATACCAGCGAGGTGCCCTTGACCTGCGGTGACTTGCCTTCCGTCACCGGCGGGTAAGAACGGAAGCCCTTGGTTTCGGACAATAAAAAACGCCGCCCGGAGCATGCTCCGGGCGGCGTTTCGATAGGTCGCCGGGGGTGGAAGGGAACGGGATGGCATGTCGGGTGGAACAGGGTCGGCCCGGCTTGTTCTGTCGAGGGAGTGGAAGGGTGCGGAACGGGCCGGTCGGTCGTAGGGATGGGAGCGGGAGGGTTCGTCGTAAGGAACGGGACGGGCCGGAGAGGGCCGGTTTGTCGTCCGGGTTGGGGTGGACGGTGCTGGCGAGGACTGTCGGAGGGGCTGGGTCGGCACGTCCAGGTTCGTCACGCGGGCGGGGGTGGGGCGGTCGGACTTGTCAGTGGGGGGGGCGCGGCGTGGTCCGTCGTCCGGGGGCGGGCCGTGTCGGCTTGGGGGGTCGCGGGGGCGGGAAGGCGCGGGGTGGCCAGAGTAGTCGTTCGGTTCGGGTTGGGCCGGTGGGTGTAGTCGTGGGGGTGCGGGCAGGGCAGGAGCGGCCAAGCATGGTCGGTCGGGCCAGGGGAGGATGGGCCAGGGCCGGGGGGTGTAGTCGTGTGGCTTGGGCAGGGCAGGAGCGGCTCGACTTGTCACGCGGAGCGGGCGGGACAGGGATGGCTTGTCACGAGGCCCGGGGCGGGCAGGCATGACGCGGCACGTCGGTAGGGGCGGACTGGGGCTGGGATGGCTCGTCGTCTTGGCACGACTCGGACAGGGACGGCACGGCATGTCGGTTACGGGGTGGCATGGGCGGACTGGGCCTGTCGGTACGGTGTGGCAGGGTGGCCGGGAGGGGATGGCTGGTCGTGGGGGATTGGTGCGAACGGGGACGGCCTGATTCGTCACGCGGGAAGGGCCGGAGTGGGTAGTCGCGTGGGGTGACTTGGGCAGGTGAGGTGGGTCGGTTCGGCATGGATGGGGCCGGGGTGGCAAGGCCAGTCATATGGGCGGGCAGGCCGAGCGCGATTTCGTCGGTTCGGGTAGGCCGGGGCCGGGAAGGTCCGGCTGGTCGGGTGTTAGCTTTCCTGATCCCAGCGAACCACCTCATAGCGGCCAAAACCCTGCGATCTGGACGCGCCGATGCCCTCTAGCTGACCGGTCAACCAAATAAGCCCCCACTCGTCGCGGGAAAACTGGTAGTCGGACATGATGGTGAAGTCCAAATCCACTTCGTGGCAGAAGTCCTCGTAGGAAATGGCGTCGCCACGCCACGTGTGCACCATCTTTTGGAGAGTGCCGTCGGGGTGGTCGAGGTGGCTGCCGTCGCGCATCAGGTGCAGCTTCTCCTCGGCGACGAACACATGCTCAGCGACGAAGGAGTAGAGCCCCTTCTTGGTGACGCCCCAGCCGCCCTTGCGCAGCTTGTTCGCAGCGACCGCCACCGAGACGGCTTCCTTCAAGGCGGACTTCAACTGCCGCCCTTCGATGAACAAGCCGGCCCGGTCCTGTTTAAACCCGTTCTGCCCGACCATGGACCCGGCCACTTCAGCGATGGCCTGGTCTTGGGTGATGGCGTCACCGGCGGCGGCACGGTCAGCCATGGTGCGGAGCACCAGTTCGGAGATTTCGCCAGGCGACCGGGTGTCCTTCAGCTTTGCTGAGATCCACCCGGTCACCTGCTTCTCGTCGGCGGGGACGCCGCCGCAAAGGGTGGCAACGTGAAGGCGGCCAACGTAGCGGTAGGGCCAAGCGCGGGACTGAAGATCAGCAAAAACAGATGGCATTTCGGTTCTCCTTTTGGGTGATTTTGTCGTGGGAAGGTGCTTGGGTGGCGCGGCGCGGTTAGTCGTTCGGGACAGGCATGGGGAGGGGTGGGCGGTGCGTCGCGCGGGAAGGAGCGGCCGGGTTTCGGCAGGGCTCGTCGCAGGAGCAGGGGCGGGTTGGGCCGGCTTGTCGCGGGGGTGAGGGCCGGAAGGGTATGGGTCGTCGCCAGGGTGGGGGGGGTAGGGTCTGTCGCTCGGGCTGGGCTGGGTAGTCGCGGGGGTTGGCCTGGGCTGGGTCGGCGCGGGTGGTCGAAATGGCGGGGCTCGTCGGCGCGGGTGGGGTAGGCCGGGGCTGGCTGGTCGCAGGCGCGGGTCGTCGCGGGGGACAGAACGGGTCGGGATGGGCTTGTCGGGGCGTGAAGGAAGGTGGCGGGGTGGGGTGGACAGTGAAGTCGCATGGTTCGGTGCGGAACGGCCGGGCGCGTCGCCGGGTGCGGGCGGGGCAGGGATGGGCAGTCGCAGGGGTCGGGGCGGGGCGACATGGATAGTCGGCCGGGGCAGGTCTGGGGCGGGGCGGTGCGTCGTCCGGGCGGGAGCGGCGGGGGTTGGGGTCGGTCAGGTTCGTCGCGGGGGCGGGGCCGAATCGGTCAGGTCAGTCGCCCGGGTCGGGCCGGGTAGGGGTGGCTTGTCGGTAAGGGTGGGGGAGGCCAGGAGCGGCTGGTCGTGCGGGGCAGGAGTGGGTGGGGGTGGGATGAGTAGTCAGGTGATCGAATCGAGAACGGCCTGAAGCTCCTCGGCTGAGAACACGTCGGAAACGGTCTGGGTGTCGTCGAGTCGTTCGGCGAGCAGATCGAGGAATCTGATTCTTCGCTGGTAGTACCGGACGTTGGCTTCGGCCCGATGCTGAACGAATCTGACTTCAGTCCGGTTCATGTCACCGAGACGCTTCCGCACCGGCCGGCCGTCCTGGTTGGCGCAGTGCCAGAGTTTGGAGATTTCGTGGATAGGTTCGCTGTTGCCGGCGGCTTCGGCCGCCGCGATGGCACCTTCGAGCTGCTCGACCTGTTAGGCGAAGGCTCCTTTCTGTGTGTCGCGGGCGTCACGTGCGCCGGTCATGCGGCTCAGGTGAGTGATGTAGGCGGTGAGGGTTTCGTACCGCCTACCCCATAGCCATCCGCGGAGCGTGCTGCTGGGCAGGATGGTGTCGATGAGTTCTTTTGCGGCAACGGCGGATATGACGGACTGGTTTTCGGTGAAGTATGTCTCGACCGCCTGCCGCACCGGGTCCTGATATTCACTCATACTCTAGTATACCACGTTTTAAGGTGTCCCCAGAATATGCGCGAGCGCGTAGTGTCCCCGGTACCCGGGGCGTGTCCAGTACGCCGCCTGACATTCGGGGCAGCGGTACCGGGGGAACCAAGAGTAGAACGGCACCGGGATGGACGGCACCCATTCACCTTGACTGTTCTGCGTTTGCGTGTTCATGCCGTCTCGGTGATCTCCACACCGTCGCCGCTGATGGTGACACCGTTGTCGAAGGTGGCACTGTTCAGCCACTCCGGGTAGCCGGGGATTTCGTCTGCCGGGTTTTTGGTTACCAGGGTGGCTTCGAAACTGCCTGCGACGCAGCAGTCATCCCAGGTGACGTGGTATTTGGTGCCGACTGTTGCGTCGGTGAGCCACTGGGACTGGATGTCTTCAGCTCTCATAACCATGACTCCATCTCAGTCCAGCCGTCATAGCGGCTTGAAGCCTTCTGTGTTGTACACGTCTGCGAGGGTGAGACTGCGTGCGCAGCGGCGATGGTATTCGCGCCAGCGTCCGTCGCCGTGTCCCCAGCCGAGGGTGACGTAGACGTGGAACATTTCTCCGTCGTCGCGTGCTCGCTGACTAATAACTTGGTAACAGTAGTCGCAGACCACCTGGTCGGCCATGGTCTTGTCTCCTTGAATTAGCGGTAGAACATCAGTGCCTGCCGTCAGGCCACGGCGAAAGACGCCAGGTCAGCCACACGGCGACCAGTCCTGCTGCTATCTGGGTCAGGTTCCAGACCATCCTGGTTCTCCTTCGACGACGTCTGGCACCTCAGTGCCAGGTATTTCGTGGAAGCCGACGTGAAGCCAGTAATCACCGGCCTTTATGTCGCCGCCGCTGATCGCGGCCCACTGCTCAGTGATCTTCGTCCAGCGAATAACAGGCTCGTCGTCGGTGAGCTGGTAACCCTTAGCGGTGAGCACGTCACGGGCCATGACAGCCCACTGGGGGCTTGGGTGAACGACGCCGTCGTAGAACTCGCGGTCCACGATCATGCCGAACCAGACTCTCATCGGGGTCTGGCCCGGTGGGCGACTGACAGCCAGAACTCACGATCCTTACGGTCGAACTCGGCGCGCTCAGCTTCGGTGCAGCAGGCGTCGAACAGTGCCGCTGTCGCTGGTGTCATTCCCTTGTAGAAAGGCTTCTGCGGGCGCAGGTGCCGCTTGCGGGCAACGAACAGTTCGGGGAGGTAATACTCCTCCTTCGTGACTTGCAGATCCCGCAGGGCTTGCTGGAGGACCGGGACATCGTCGTCGGTGATTTCTTCGCAGTCCGCGGTGGCCCAGGCAAACACGTCGTTGCACTGGGCGAACAGTTTGATGCCACCGTCATCGGCGGTCCGCCACATGAGGCCCTCGAAAAGCTCGGCCTGCTCGAAGGCTGCGAGGACTTGGATCAGGGCGTAGGAGTCCATTGGGTCAGACCTTCGCTGGGAACTGGGCACGGTCGGCGTGCTGGCAGTCGCACCAGGTTCCGCCTTTGCAGTCCTCGTGATGGTTGTCCTGGCAACGTTTGCAGATCATCCTTGCGCCCAGAGGGTTTCGTAGGTGCTGATGAGCCACCGGTCGGCTGCTTCCCGGTCGGGGCGTTCAGGCAGTTCGGAGGTGATACGGAGTCGCTTCAGTGCTTCTTCGAGACTGACGGTGACTTCGAGGGCTTCGGCCTGGGTGTGCTTGCCGACGCGCAGGTCGGTGATCCAGGTCCGCCAGGGTTCCGGAACGGGCAAGGTGATCCGGCCGGTTTCCATCAGCTCAACGCCCTGGAGGCCGAGACGGACCATGTGCCCGGCGAATTTGGTATCAAAGCCGTACTGTTCCACTAGTTCGGCGCGGGTGACGTCGCGGCCTTTCCCGTCGCGGGACAGCAACGACAGTCGCTGACGGTTCAGGTAGCCGAGGAACCGTTCACCTACCTGCCTGCTGATGATCATTTCCGGGTGGGCGAGGAGTTCTTTAGCTACCGGGTGGAGCACCAGGATGGCGTCGTCTGGGACGAACAGTGGCAGGAGGATGGTGGGGTTGCCGGCGAGGGCAAGGTTCATCCATTTACGGGCGGAGTTGTGAGTGAGAAGCCCATCGGCGATGTAAGTGCGGGTGCTAGTTTCCATCGCAACCATCGGCCCATCCGGCAGTGGTGCGGTTTCCTGTACGGTGGCCCGGCCACACGCCTGCAAGCTGCGGGCCTCCCAGAGTCGGTTCAACTCGGGATGCCGCAGTAGTCGTTGTGGTTGGACAGTGCCAAGGAAACGCATCTGCTCGGTCCAGTCACCCGCAACATGTACGGCGCTACAGCCACTTCTGGTTGGCCCGTTGGTGCGCGTCTTGAATCCACGGCCCGCCATAAGTTGCTCAACGTATGGGATGTCTGGACGCCCGGCCTTCTGTGCCCAGGAGAGCCGCGAAGTACTGCCCGTGAAGTTCAAGCAACCGTCTGCGTCAAACTGTCCCGCAAGGTAGCCCGATTCCCATGAGCGCTCAGACTCCCATACCGGCAGCGAGTAGATCGCGTCTCCTGACTGCAACTCGTCGGCACGTAGCCAGCGCGCCCGGCGGGTGTTGTTAGCCCGGCAGGTTTTGCACTGACATTCTCTCCGCACGAAGAATAGGTGACCGGGCGTGACGATCGTCTCTCCTTGCGAGGTAACTACTCGCCACCGCTCCATAATCCGCGTCTCAATAGCAGTCACGATGCCTGTTGAGAAGTGCCGATGCCGGCGGCGTGATGGTGAGCCTTCATCGAAGGTGACGAGGTGCTGGCCGACGGTCAAGTCCCCGATTGCGGCCCAGTCCAACTGTGCCGTGAGAACCTTGCTCGCTGGATTATGACAGTAGATGGTGAGGTCAAGATCGCCTGGGCCGCTGCGGTGCCCTTCAGGCTGGGTGCGGGTGATGTACTGCTCGAACCGCTGGAGGCCGATGACGTATTCGCGTGGCTCTACGCAGATTCCCATTTCGTCGCGGTCGTCTTGGGCTTTCACGGATATGCCGTGAACGGTGGAGCCGACGACGCAGCGGAAGATGGTGCCGTTCTCGGCGATGCGCTGGTGACTGGGGGTGGCGTGCTTGTGGTATCCGGTGGGCATCTATCTAGTATACCACTCACCGGCTAGTCAAATGCGGTGACCGGCCCGGCAGTACCAGGTGCCACGCTGCTCGATCCACTCGACCGACTGTCCGCACCGGCACTGCGCATCACCCTGCTGAAACCAGGGTCGTGTCGCGCACGCCCGGCACCCCATATCAGGATTGAAGTGCCGGGCGTGGCTGGTGGTGGTGTCGTATGCGATGAACGTCCCGTTCGCCGTGACAAAGGAACCACAGCCCGAGCAGGTGTGCCAGGAGATCGGCTGATGCGTGGTGACGACGACACCGGCACCGCAGCAGGAAGTTCCGTCATTCATGGCGTTATTATCGCTCTCCTTAGGCGGGGGGGTGGGTGTGACCTGCCCTGTCAGTGCGAAACGTCACTTTTGCCGCAACCGCGGCGAGGGCCGCACCCCCCACGTGTGGTATGGTACCGCCATGTCTGGTGCCCGACCGTCCCGCCCACACCCCGCCACCTGGGTGTGGGCCAGCGGCAAGGCCACCAGATTTGGGATCTGGTAAACGCGGGTTCGAGTCCCGCCACCCAGACCTAGATCTCGCGGAGCTGGTGTTCGCCGCCGAGTGAAACGCCCGTGATCGTCAGCGAGGATGGGTTGGTCTGAGCCTCAGTGGCCGCGCCGACGCTGTTCCCGTTACTGAATGACTTCATTTTTTTTTCTCACTACTCCTTTGTGCTTGTTCTTCGACTTGATAGGCACTCTGGCATACTACTTCCAGTCCGTTTCCGGGTCGCATTCGACACAGCCTTCCCCACGGCAAAACGAACAATCACCGATACGACGGCGTGCTTCCTCGATGTCATAACCAGGCGGGGTGAAGTTCGCCCGGCAGGTGTCACCGCAGAACACCCGCTGAATCTCAGGGAAATTGTGGCGCTCGGGGGGGATAGGCCGCCCGCAGGCCCAGCAGGGCATGCCGCAGCTCATGACCGCAACGCCTTGCGCAGCGAAACGAGGTGCCGGGCGAATGCTTCCGGGTTTTTTCCGTCCCGTTCTGCGCTGAGGGCCATTTTCCAGGCTGTTTCCGGCGGCACACCGTCATCGGTCATGATGTCGTAACCTGCTGAGGCCGCCGCGCTGACCCCGGCCAGCCGTACTGCGCTCTCAATGTCAAGCATGTCGATCTGGCCGTCAGCGTGAGCCGCGAACGATCGCGGCACTCCTGACGGTGCCCCCGCCACCGCATTAATAGCCGCGCGCAGGCGTGCATGTTCATGCCTGGTGAGACCGCTCATGTCTCAATCTTCCCGAGCGCCCAGTGCAGCATGCCTGTTTTCTCCATGACATTAAGGTCAGGCGTGCTGGCCAGCCACCAGGCGATGTTGCCATCTGAGTCGAAGCCTTTGACGATGGTGACGGCTTCGAGGGGCTGTTCCAGGTCATTGTCGGAGTCGTCAGGCGGGACGAGTTGCATGCCGAGCAGGGACCATTCGGTTTCAGCCATTAGGTCTCCTCGAAAAGAGCAAGCTGGTCACATTCAAGGCAATTTGCGGTGTGCACGTGGTCAGGTTCGGCCCAGTTGCAGGCACCTGGCGGGACGTGCTGCCGGTAGCGCAGCCAGCCGGTGTTCCCAATGTCACCGGGCGGGATAGCGATGCGTTCGTATCTTTGGCCTGGGTGGATGGGCTTGCGGCATGAGTCGCAGCGGTGCGCGTGCCGGGCGGTGTGCGCGGTGCGCAGGACCGTGGTCATACCGTCTAGTATACCACCCGGGTATTCCTACCCACAGTAAAAGCTCAGAACCAGCCCCCCACCGAGCCCACCTGCGCGAAATCAGCACGGGACGTCTTCACCACGCCGGACACCACGAACTTGCGTTCCATCCCCGCCGGCAGCGTGTTAACCAGCCGAAGCGTCACCGTGTCACCACCGTGGAACAGGTGAGTCACGCCACCCTTCAGGGTCAGCGACCCGACCATTCCGTTGCCGTTCGCCTCAGTGTGAAGCTGCGCATCCAGGCGAAGCGTCGTCGCATCGCCGAGGATGCAATCCACCGGCCCGGAGTAACCGCCGATCTGCTGCGCGCGGTAATAGGAACCAGCCGGAATCATCGTGGCACCGCGGCGGCGGTAGCGATCAGGTTGAGCGTCTCGATCGTTGCTGTATCACCGGGCAGGAACGGTCCTGACAGGCCGCCGGTCGGATTCCAGAACGTCATCATGGCGATACCGCCGTGAGCGGCAAGCCACTGGTAAATGCCGGTGAACCATGCAGGCCGTTTCTCCGGCTTGAACGTGTTGGTCTCCGCGACCACCCGGGGGCCGGGAGGCATCCGCGCCGACCAGTCCGACAGTTCCTTGACCGGGTCAGCGAACCCGGCCCAGTCGTAGGAGTCCACGCCGTAAAAGTCCATGTCCTTAACACACCAGCCAGCGTCCGCGTGGGCGGTGATCACCGGGCCAACTAGCACGTTGCCCGTGGTGGCGTGAGTCAGGGCGAACAGATAGTTGTGGATGTCGGCCAGCTCGGACATCGTCGGCCCCGTGGCACGTCCCGAATGCAGCTCTGGCTCATGCCAGGCGGTCAGCAGGCTTCCGGGTGGTGCGTCGTGCAGCGCGGCCTTGATCTGGGCGTCTAGCGTCCCGGCCAGCAGATCGTCATGCTTGGGATAGATGGACCAGTGGCACGCCTGACCGGTGGGCATCACCGGCCACCCCAGGGAAAGAGCCTTGAAACTGCGCTGGATAGTGATAGGCCCAACGTAGGGTGACACGTCGGCGTACCTGTTCTGGTTGCAGCCGAACCGCATCGGGGCACCAGGCGGAGCTGCGACAGTGAGCGCGACCGTGCCGGTGGCGGATTGCCCGGTTGCGGTGTCGGTGACCGTGACGGTGACCGGATAGGAACCCGGCCCGGGGGCCGTGGCGGTGAACACGGCTGGACTGCCGGAGCCAGGAGCCTTCACCCATGTGCTGCCACCAGCAGCGGTGGTCTCGGCCGGGTCGGTGCGGCCATCAGCCACGGTGAACGTGATCTCCAGCATCCCCGCGCGGCCTGCCATGTCGGTGGCCTCGTAGACCGACGATTCAGCTAGGTCCGACATGCCGGGGGTGTAGGTGACAGTCAGCTCTGCCTGCTCACCTTCGGTGTAGGTGAGCTTGCTGAATGACAGGCCAGTGACGGTGGGGGGCTTCATGCTGTCACCTCAATCTCCCTGGCCACGACGTAAAGGTTCGCTTTCATCACATCGTCCTTCCCTGCGTCAGGACGTAGTTGCCGTCCTCGTAGGTGATGTCTGCGAACCAATTCTCGCTGATGACGAGCCGCTGCCGCACGCCTGCGTTGTCCCGGGCACGGTCACATGCCTCGTTCACATCGGAGTCTGTCAGCACGCCCCAGTTGCAGAACGTGAGCAGGACCAGTTCGCGGTTCAAACCGACACCTCGTTGGTGAGGTACACCGCGGCCCAATGTCCCTGGGCGAACCCGGCGACGGACACGCCGGACAGTGTGGTGATGACTAGGTTGCCCGCGTCGTCGATGGAGAACTCGTCGCCATTAATGGTGCGCGTGGTGCCGTCGGTCAGGAGAACAATCATGACTTGAACATTACGCTGGGGGCAGGTCGAATTCGCCGTTTTTCACCCCGGCGATGAACACCCGCCATTCTTCCGGGGTGAACGTCGCCTGGCCAGCAGCCGGGTGGGTGGCGTTACGCACCGTCACCACGCCGGTCCCGGCGTTGCTGTTGTCCACCGTGACATTGTGCCCGGTTGTGTCCTTCGCCCAGCCGTCGGCGATCACTTCGACACAGATACAGGCGTGGTGCTCACAGAACGATGACTGTCGTGCCGTTGTCATAGTTTCTCCTTATCGGATTCGGCTGCCGCCTTGAGCCCGTAGATGATGGCTCCCCGGACCATCTTCCGGTACCGTTCGCTGGCCAATTTTAGGGCCAGGTTCGCCAGCCACACCGCGAACCGGCTGCGGCGCGCGTAATCGGCGGTCTTGGGCATGACTGTCACTTATTGCCCGTCTTGGCGTCGCCCTTCTCGGCCTGCTCACGTTCCAAGGTGGAGTACGTCACCGACTGCCCGCCACGAGCGGCGCGCCTCACCGCGTTGGTGGTCACGGCGAACGACGCGGCGTACGCACCAGCGTTGGCGGTGTTGGTGGACAGTGTGGACCCCCGGTTGACGCCGAAGCTGCCAGCTTCGCTGAAGGCGTCGAAGTCCGCACCGATGAAGACAACGTCCCAGCCGTCGGCGGTACGGTCCCCGATCAGCTTCCCCACGGCTGCCTTGCTCCACTCGCGGGAGGCGTTCTCCAGGCCGTCGGTGGCGATGACCACGAACACGCGGTCAGGCTTCTCGGATTTCGGCAGCTTCTCGATCTGCTCGGATTCGGCCGTGATGACAGTGCCGACGGCATCCAGCAACGGGGTGCCACCACGCGGCACGCACATCCAGTTGAACCACGCGACGCGATCGGCGATCTTGTCCGTGCTGGCAGTGTCGAACTGCCAGGCAGTGAACGTGACACCGTCGCCCTTCTGTGCCTTGACGTACCCGGCGATACCGGACGTCGCCACGGTGGCCTTGGTCTGCTCCGACCCCGGGTCGGCGGGTTCGTTCATCGAGCCGGTGCGGTCGAGGATGAGGATGTGATAGATACGCTTCAGCTTGGCCGTCTTGCTCATTTGGGCTCCCAGATCCAGGTGTCGTATTCGGTCTTCTGCCTGCGCTGCACTTTGCCGCGGGATTCCAGCCGCCGGAGCGTGCCGGCAACGTTTGCCGCAGCGGCCCTGGAACCGCCGATGCCCAGGGCGAGAGCGATCTGGCGGGAATCCCTGGGATGTTCATGGAGCACAGCGAGTATGTCGTCGCCGCGGCTCATTTCTTGATGTTTTTCTGCCCGATGGCGTCAGCGCCGCATTCGTCGCAGCTTCCGTCTTTCACGTTGCCGTGGACAGGCCCGGCGTCTGGCTTGTGCTTGCCGTCGGCCTTCTCGGTGAGAATTTTCTTGCCCGTGTCCGGAGGCTGATTCTTGGACATCATTCATCTCCTTCGCGTAGGGCCTGTTTCACGTGTGCTCCCAGTAGGCGGGGCAGTCGCAAGGCCCGTCGCCGAAGTCGCTGACTTCGCAGCCGGAGTAGCCGTGTTCGGCGGCCTCGTGGGCGCAGGTGCATTGCGGCCCGTCCAGGGGCGGGAAAAGGAAGTCCGATTCGTAGTCTTCCCAGCCAGTGTCGTCGTCGGTGGTCATGCTCCCCTAGTATACCACCCAGGTCCGGGCCAGGTAGTGACCGTCATCGGATACGGGGTGAGGCCCCGGATGCGGGAGGGGAAGCAGGGCCGGGGCCTCACGATCGAAGGAAAGATTCAGGCGTGGTGGTACATGTTCGGGCCGACGACAAGCCCCAGCACATGCCAAACATGGTGAGTTATGTTCAGCCCACCAGCGGCAAGGAAGAAAACAAGCTGCATGGGTACCTCCTCTCATGGCCCCCAAAGGGCCTTCTCGTCACCAGTCTCATCCCCACCGAGGTATTCGCGCCAGGGTACGAAGCCATCTATCGTCCAGAATCCCCAGTCGCGGCTCCGCCTGCCGGTAATCACCAGCGTCCAGAGCTGCCCGCGCACCTCGGTGATCTTGTGCGCCCGCCCCTGCGACATCAAGTGCACCGAGCCACGGCGGCGCAGGAACCCCATACTGTGCACATCGTTGCGGACCCGGCCCTTGCCCGCCCAAACTCGCTCTTCGTAGCTGCCTGACAGGATCACCGACATGAACGGCCACGGGTGGTCGTGCGGGTCGCGGTCCACGTCAGGCTGGTGGATACGGTGCAGGTACACACCGAACAGTGGGGTCTGGACAAGCCGCAGCCGGTCCAGGAACGGGCCGTTCGACTTACGGACCTGGAAGCCGTTCATGAACGCCCAACGGTGCGGGTAAGCGGATGTTTTGTGGTCCTGGGCCATCAGGGCTCCTTCAGCAAAACGCGGTATTTTCGTGGCACAGATGCCGCAGCGAGTGTCTCACCTGGTACTGCGACTGACCGACGAAGACGTGGTGCAGCACGACACCGCCCGCAACTAGCCCGAACATGGTGATGACGATTCCCAGGCACCAGAGCGCCAGTTTCACCCGCTGACTCACCGGACACTCGCCGCGATCCGCTTGATGCTGTCCACGATGACGGGAACCTGGGCCAGCTTGTAGTGGTGGCACACGCCAGCGGTCAGGACGCCTTCGTCGCCTTCGCGAACGTACCGTCCGAGGTAATACTTCAGGGTGTTGATGGTGTGAACGTTCGCCGTCAGCCACGCACCGCGAGGTGCGGCGTCGAACAGTGAGTACGCCGTCACCACCCTGTTGTCAGTCACAGTCACCTGGGCCTTCACCGCCCCACGCCACGACGCATGGGCAGTGGCGGCAGCCCGCATAGTAGTGACATGCGGGTTTGTGCTCGCAACAGTAATGCCGGGACTGCGTGGTGTACGGGACATCAATGTCGAGCAGCACCGCCTGGCCGGGCTTTCTTGCCATGTTCTTCGATCCTTGGTGCCCCCGCCGGAATCTAGGAAACCGGCGGGGGCGGTTGGGTGGCTCCCTCTCGACGGAGGGATTGAGACCGATCGCACCTGCGCTTACGAGGGAGCCACGTTCAGGTAATTCTTACTGGTCGGCCGGCGAGGGCTGGTGCGGCGCGACTTGGCGTGCCGGTCGTTGGTCAGAGCAGCGTGATGCGTTCGATCTTGCCGCCCTCGTGGTGCCGGATGTACAGGCCGCCGCCGTTGGTGACTGCCTCGGCGGCCTCGCCCATGAGAACGGCGCCCTTGTTGATGGCTTCGGTTTGCGAGAACTCGAACACGGTGGCGGCGGTCCGGATCGCGGTCCAGGCACGGGGCACGAAGTTGACGGTGATCTTGTGAAGGGTCCTCTTTCGGGCGGTGAGGTTGTGCCGCTTTGCGGTACTGGTGGTTGCTGTCATACCTCTATTGTACATACGACATACAGTCCCGTCAAATCGACAAGCTAGTGCGCCGACATGAAGGTCTTGATAACCGTCACGACAACCGCAACGGCGACGACCGTGTAAACCAATCGCATGACATTCCGTACGGCCCGTTGCGGGGCGCTGTGCGTGTCGTAACTAATGTTCCACCAGTGCGGCGGCTTGCCGGCCCAGTTCTGGTACCTGCTTCCGTCCCCGCCGAACGGCTGGTCATCATGATCGCGGGTCATTGGCATCTCCTTCTAGCTGGGTCACGGCCTCCTTGGCGGTGATTGGCGTGACATGGGGGTGGTGGTGGCCGCAGATCATGTGGACGGTGTCACCGACCTGGTGCTGCGGCCGGCGCCAGCACCACCAGGCGTACTGGCAGGTGTGGTGACGCCAGATCAGACTCAGCGCACCGAAAACCCCGCCGAGTGCGACAATGCTCCAGGGAAAAACACCGCCAAAGGCTGACCAGTAGCCGTAGGCACGGCAGGCTGTGAGCACACTGGGAGGAACGACGCAGTAGTCGGTGCCCGTGTGGACGGCTATCCAGGTCTGCCCGCCGCCCGCGTCCCACCAGAACCCGATCGCTAGAGACAGTACGGTCATGGAGGCTAGGAGCAGCCAGAACCTCCTCATGACCTACTCTTTTTGGTTGTCCATGCCTTGTGCGCAAGGGGCGAGGCGTATTGAGGCTTGGTCATGCTGTCAGCTTGAGGTTGAGCGTGCTCAGGGCGTTGATCATGGCAGTCAGTGAACGGTCTAGTTCTGTCACCTGTGCTTCGGTGATGGACGCATAGATGTCACCACAGGGCTCATCCTTGCACCGGTGGCCAAATACGAGGGGGTCATGACAGGCGCACATCCGTCCTACACTACTACATTACCGGGAACCGCTTCTAGTTCCGGGTAAAGACCCAGGTCAAAGGCTTCAACGAAGTCCTCCAGTTCGGGGGGGATGGTTAGCATCTGCGCCCGTGCGCCCGGGTAATAAACCACGATGACCGTCTTGCCCACCGCCACTTCGGTACCGGAATCCGGGAAGCCCGCCAGGCGGAGGGTCTTCCTGAGGAACATCGCCAGCGGGCAGGTGTGGGAGGACTTGCGCCTGCCCTTACAGCCCGCGGCGTACAGGTACTTGTGAACAGGCTCATTGAGGTTCAGCAAGGTCGTGAGACCGCGCTGAACCTCGATCTTGGCTTGCTCGTTCTTGTCGAGCGCGTGACGGCTCATGTGACGATCCTCCTTTGTTTGTAGACTCCCAGGCATGGAACGCCTCGGAGAGCAGCGATTGAAGCTAGCCACCCTCACCCGGTTCCCGGGTAACGCCCGCATCCACGCGGACGACCAGATCAGGGCGTCGGTGAAGCGGCTCGGGCAGTACCGTCCACTGGTGGTTCGCGTACTGGACGGCGACTCGATGGTGATACTTGCCGGTAACGGCACCGCTGATGCCATGCAGGCTGAAGGTTTCACCGAAGCGGACTGTGCCCTCCTCAAATGCAGCGACGATGAGGCCGCCCGGATCAACGTCGCTGACAACCGGATCTCCGACCTGGCGACCGACGACAAGGACGCCCTCGTTGAACTACTGTCCTACTTCGACGGCGACTACGAGGGCACTGGCTGGAGTCCCAGCGAAGTAGACCGCATGATCGACCCGCCTCTCCCCGATGAACTCGGTGACGGTGAGGAGGCCGGAATGCGGTGGGGCATCATCGTCGAGTGCGGCACTGAGGACGAGCAGCTTCGCCTCCTCGAACGACTGTCGGCAGACGGATTGTCTGTTCGGGCGCTCATGACATGACGTTGCCAACGTGATGGGGGCAGACGTGAAGGCTCACGTGTCAGTTTCATCACCGGTTCACCTGACACCACGGGTCCGGCAAATGTCGGGGTTGTTCGATGTGCCGCTGGAAGACAAGCTGACGCTGACGTGGGACCACGACCTGCCGGTAGAAGAACACCCGTGGAACATTGGCTTGATCTACGGCCCGTCCGGTGCCGGTAAGACCTTGCTGGCGCAGCAACTGTGGCCAGGCCAGGTCGCAGCGACCTACGACTGGCCCCCCGACGACGCTGTCATCGACGGCTTCCCCGCGGAGATGGGCGTCCGGGACGTCACCGGCTTGCTGTCGTCGGTGGGGTTCGGTTCCCCGCCCGCGTGGATGCGGCCCTACCGGACCCTGTCCAATGGTGAAGCGTTCCGCGCCACCGTCGCCCGTGCTCTCGCCGAAACCAACGGGCTTGTGGTACTCGACGAGTTCACATCTGTAGTGGACCGCCAGGTCGCAAAAGTGGCATCCCACACGGTGCAGAAGACGGTGCGGAAGGCAGACCGCCAACTGGTCGCTGTTACCTGTCATTATGATGTCGAGAAGTGGCTTCAGCCAGACTGGGCCTACGACGTTTCCGCCCGTGATTTCGCGTGGAGGCGGGTTCAACGCCACCCACCACTCAAACTCGAAGTCCATGCCTGTGACCGCTCCCTCTGGCGAATGTTTGCACGTCATCACTATCTGAGTGCCTCCCTTCACACCACGGCGAAGTGTTTTGCCGCGTATTGCGACGGCAGGCCAGTTGCGTTCAGTTCGTACCGGCATTTTCCCCATCCGAAGGTGCGGGACATTCAGATGGCGCACCGGGTGGTTGTGTTGCCCGACTGGCAGGGACTCGGCATCGCCAAGCGCCTTTGCGAGTGGCAGGGCCAGTACCTCGCCGACCGGGGGTACCGGTACCGGTTCGTCACCGCCCACCCTGGGCTGGTGCACTACTTCGTGGCGTCACCACGGTGGAAGTCCACCGTCCGGTCGAGGCAGCTCGGCACCGGGAAGCGGGTGGGTCCAAAGCGGGGCGGTATGACCGCCCGTGCCCTGGACCCACGCTCGCTCGGTACCCGGTCGTTTGAGTACCTGCCGGTTTAGATAGCCTCGTCAAGGCTCACGAGTAGCACCGTGTAGGTGGTGACATACAGGCTTGCCCTGCCATCGGCCCACTTGAGCGGCCTGCCAGCGTCCTCCTCGCAGGCCGCCCGCGCCTTCTCCTCGGTGCTGAACGCGCCGTAAATGTTGCTCGTGTAACCATCCTGGTCGGATACGGCGATGTAGATGTTCATGACGTTTTCACCGTCCAGTCAAGGTTCTGACTGGGGCCGTTGAAGATGACGATCATGGCTACTCGGCCCTCTGCCGCGGCGGTTCGTACCCACGTAGCAGTGCATATACCTCCGTCTCCCGGTACCGCCGGTGCCCGCCCAGAGTGCGGATCGAGCCGATCTTCCCGGCCTGCGCCCACCTGGTCACGGTCTTCGGGTCCACGCGGAACATTGCGGCAACCTCACTCGGGGTCAGGTACCTCTCTATTTCTTCTGGCTTATCCGACATTTACAATCGCCCCTTTTGCTTGGCGAGGTTTTCCTCAGCGGCTGCTTCGAAACGGGCGCGGTGTTCGCTGGTCAGATGCCAGAACCCGCAGCCGTCGTCGTAATGCACCCGGTGAGGTGTTTTCCTGGTGCCGATGCGTTCCTCGACGAGAACTTCAGCCAGGCGGTCCAGTGCCCGCTGTTTCGATGTGAAAGCTTCCTTGCGGTGCTTGGCGCAACGGAAGATGCTGCCCATTGCTACTCCTCACTGGCGCGCAACTCGGCCATCGCCGCGTGTGCGTCACCCGCTGACATCATCCTCCTCATAGTGTCGGTGTCTGCGACCTCATGCCAGTCGGCTCCAGGGAGGTCAGGACGGTACATGACATGCACATACGGGGAAAACCGCCAGCCGCAGGAGATGAACTCCCCGACGCCGTCCTTGGTGCCCATCATGTGCTGGTGGGTCAGGTTATGTATGAGTCTCATGACGCACGCTTTCGTGATCGGGCGAATGACTTTTCCCACCCTGACGGGGGACGCCAGAGCGATGGGTAGCCACGGCAGGTGATGGGCGGGTCAGCGCGCCGGGGGTTCTTCAAATGCCAGTGCCAGGTGTTGTCGAACGCCCACGGGCTGCGTGTGTCCTGTTTGCCGAAAGTTGCGTCAGTAACAGTGACTTGCCCGATGATGAAGCCGCCACGGGTGGCCAGTTCCGGTAGCCGCTTCCGGCCGGTCAGTGCCAGGATCGTGTCCACGGCGTTGTCGTCGTAGGCGAGCCCGGCGTGGATGAGCAGGTTGCAGGGACTGATTCGCCGGGACCGGTTTTCGATATCCTTCCCGCCGTAGATCACCGCCCAGGCCCACGGCTGCCGCAACGTCACCACGTAGGTGGGCAGGTCAGTCATCAGTGATGATGTCTTCTCCGAAATCTTCGCCGTTTTCAGGCCAGTCTTTCACCGTCCAGCCGTGCCATTCCTGGATGTCCTCACCGCCGTAGGCGCTTCCGATCGCGTCCGCCGCGGTTTCGGCACCGTCAAGACGTTCCCCGGCGAGGTTCACGACCAGATTGACCACGTCGTCACCGGCGATGGTGTCGCTGCTCTCCATGTCATCTGGGTTGATGATTTCCTGGGCCTCGTCGGCAGCCCAGTTCAGGGCGCTGGAGACTGCTTCTTTGGTGTATGTGTATGCACTCGCAGCTTCGAGCAGAAGCCGCAGGTCGTTTCGGGAGATGGTCAGGCCCCTGTTCTTGGCGACTTCCCACGCTGCTTGTTCAGCGGCTGTCATTTCAGGCATAGTTTTCTCCTTTCACGGGTGCACGGCGGAGAACACCGCGACTTCGATTCGGTACAGAGTATGACAGTAGGGACATTCCCAGTCGTCGCCCCAGTCCGGCCGCTTGATCCACTGTCCGCACGGTTCGCAGTACGCGCCGTAACGGTCCATGTCAGCGGTGGCGAGGTCTCTTGCGTTGGACAGCCGCAGCACCGCCTTCGGGGCGGCGCGGAGCCGGTGGATGAGCAGAGTCCGCAGGTCAGGGGTGTCGGTCTTAGCGCGGGCGCTGACTCGCATGGAGAGCCGGTAATCCTCGGGGCTGAGCATGGTGGGTTCCTTGGGGCTTGGTGTGGTTCGTTCCCTAGTTCAAGTATACCACACCCTACTACCAGGTTACACTGCGTATGCCGCACGGAAGGAGGCACCATGGCACCCCGCAAACCAAAGCCCACCGACGACGACATCGCCCGCCGCAAAGCACGGACTCTTTCCCTGCGCGCCGCGGGACTGTCCCCCACGCAAATCGCACGGCAAGAAGCCGAAGAAAACGGCACCCCCCAGCGCAGCATCGCGCAAATCAACGCCGACATCAGCGAAGCAATCGCCGAACGCAAGCTCACCGGCGGGCGTGCACTGCAAATCGCGCTCGAAGAGGAACGCCTCGACGCAATCCAGCGAATAATGGAAACCGTTTTGAGGGGGAGTCAAGGTGGCCGGTGTGGTGTCTGCGGACGCGGCGGCGACCCAGCCCTGGCCATCAAAGCGTCGTCTGCGCTGCTGCGCGTAGGGGAGCGCAGGGCGTCACTGGTGGGCCTGGACGCTAAGTTCGGCACCGAACCAGACAAGGCCCCAGACAAGCTGGACGAGCTGCGCGCTAAGCGGGATCAGCGACTGAAGGAACTAGGGCAGTAAATGCAGGGCCTTACCCCGCCTACCCATTATTGGGTGCCTGAATACGATAAAACGTTCGGCGATGCCATTGCCGAACTGAATGAAGCTGCCGGTTTTACTCCTGATCCAGAGCAAAGACTCGCACTAGATGCCATTTTCGCGAAGAAATACGGTGGCCGGTCCGCCGCCTTTGAGGTGGGCATTGTATGCGGTCGCCAGAACATTAAAACCGCCTTGGAAATTATGGCAATAAATGGCTGGCTGTTCTATATGAATGAACGCCTGGTGGTTTATTCAGCACATGAGTTCGGCACTGCAATGGAAGTATTCAGGTTGATGGTGGACCTGATCACCAACTCCGACCTGCTCCGCCAGGACGTCAAGAAAATCGTCCGGAACCACGGCGAAGAAGCCATTGAACTGAAAACAGGTGCCCGGGTTATCTTCCGTACCAGAACCAAGGGTGGTGGCCGTGGCCTGTCCGGTAACAAGGTTGTTCTCGACGAGGGCATGTTCTTGAAGCCAGCCCATCTCGGTGCGCTGTTGCCAACGATGTCCGCGCAACCCGACCCGCAGGTGCTATACGGCTCCTCCGCCGGGATGGCGGAGTCGGAGGTGCTGCGTGATCTCCGCGACCGTGGCCGCGCTGGCGGTGAACCCACCGCTGCGTGGCTGGAATGGTGCGCCCCTGACCCGGTGATGGCTTGCGACGCCGGTGACCGCTGTACCCATGTGAAAACTGCTGTGGGGTGCGGCTGCGACAAACCGGACTACTGGGCGCAAGCGAATCCCGCGCTCGGGAAGCGCCGCTCGAACGGCACCGGACTCAGCTTTGAATACATCAAGGCCGAACGCAGAGCCCTGCCTGTGTCCGAATTTTGCCGGGAACGTATGGGCTGGTGGGACCTCCCTGAAGAAGGCGCGGCCCCACTGTCGGTGCCGCTTTGGAACGGGCTTGGCGGTTCCCAGGCTGGTATGGCCCGGATTGTCGCCGTCGGGGTGGATGTTTCGCCTGATTCCGCGGTTTCTGCCATTGGCATCGCGACGTGGAGGGATGACGGACTGCCGCACGTGGAACTGGTTGAGCATTTGCCTGGTACCGGGTGGGTGCTGGATCGCATTATGGGCCTCGTTGAACGGCGGAACCCGGTAGCTGTTGTGGTGAACCCGGCCGGTCCCGGCGGAGCGTTCGAGCAGCACTTGCGGAACCGCGGGCTCATCACCCTCGCCGATGATAAGCCGACGCCATTCGGTAAGCACCGCCTGGTCCTGACCACCAGCCGTGCGTACGCGCAAAGTTGTGGCGATTTCGCCAACCTGGTGACCAATGGCGGTTTGGGACATCCGGATCAGGTGCCATTGAACCGTGCCGTGGAAGGTGCGAGAACTCGTCCTATCGCCCAGGCATGGGGGTGGCTTCCGGCTCCCGGGTATGACATAACGCCGCTGGTGTCAGTGACGCTGGCGCTGCATGGCCTGGTCACATTCGGCGAAAAGAACCCGCCGGAACCATTTTTCCTTTCTTGATGGGAACGCCGGAGCGGGATGGCCAGTGATGGCCGGACGGGGGTTGGGCTGTGTTGGCCAGTCGCTGGGGTTGGCCGGGGACGGAACGGCTTGGTTTGTCGTGTTGATCGCCGACGGTACTGTGACCCCGGCGGACTTCCAGTCTACCACAGAATACTACCGGAGGTGACCACGTTGATCCTCACCCGGCAGGACGTAATGACGGCGATTCGAATAAGGAAGCTCCTGTTCCAGTCGAACAGCACAGGCGTCACCCTGGAGGAGTCAGCGGCGTACCTGGCGAAGGCGTTGCAGCTCAAGAATCGCTACCGGTACGGCAAATCCATGCGCGTGTAGGCTGAGCCCAACAAGCAACGTGGAGGTTCCAATGCCTGACCCTAAGGGCGAACTCGGCCAGATCGGACCGCATTCCGACCCGAACGGCGACGCCGCCTGGCTTGCCCAGCAGGCATCCCAGGACACGCAGGTTGGCACCGTGTCGGGTGTCAGCTACGACGACATGTCCCACAACCCGCCGGCCGGCGGATCGGGCAAGCCCGCTTACGACTCGTATAAGCATTCCGGCCGCAGTTAATCCGCGCTAGACCTAGTCGCCTGAACAGGTGCCCTGGCCTGTCCAGGCGACTAGCATGCTTTTATGACCTCAATGACGGCATTTCTGGAGCGGGTGGACCACGAAGACGTCACCGCCCGTGCCCGTGAAGTCAGTTTCATCGAGACTGTTGCCCGGCTTCTGGCGGTGACACTTTTCACTTTCGGCTGGGTGGTCGCGAAAACGTTCACCGTGGTGTGGTTCGCCGCCGTGTGGATGGCCTTGTCGTTCGCGGAGGGGTGGACCGCCGCACGTGCTGACACCAAAACCGTCCGCGAGATGAAGGCCGCACGTAACACCGGGGGGTAAGCCGTAAATGGGCGTTCTGGAGCGCGTCAACGCGAAGATGGCCAGGCGGTATTCGGCCGCGCCGTCGCAGCGTGACATGTCCCTGAACGTGGACGAATGGTCCGCCCTGTTCGAATTCGGTGGCCTGACGTACCCGTTGATCCAGACGACGATGGGCAACGTCAAAGAGGAACGGATCGTCGGCTCCACCATCGCTGCTCATCACGGCAACACCGCCGTGTTCGCGCTGGTGCAAGCGAGGATGCAGGCATTCTCCCAGATCAGGTTCCAGTGGACCCGGTTCAAGGGCTCCGACCCCGGTGACCTGTTCGGCTCCCCGGACTTGTCGGTGCTGGAGCACCCGTGGCCCGGTGGCCTGACCGCTAACCTGCTTGCCCGGATGGAAATTGACAACTCCATCGCGGGTAACTCCTACATTGTCCGGCCCCGGGGTGACCGGCTGGCCAGGCTCCGTCCTGACCTGGTGACGATCATTCTGGGCTCCCAGCTTGACGCCGATTTCCCGATGGACGCCGAAGACGTGGAGGTCGCCGGGTACGCCTACTGGCCGCGGTCGGGCCGGGCGAAGTTCTTCTTCCCGAATGAGGTTGCGCATTACGCTTCGCAGCCGGACCCGAACTTTCAGTTCCTGGGCATGTCGTGGCTGACCGCCTGTATTCGGGAAGTTCAGGGTGATTCGCTCGCAGTTGAGCATAAGGCCCGTTTTTTCCAAAACGCCGCGACCCCGAACCTGGCGATCAAGTTCGACCCAACGATCCCGATTGACATGGTGACGAAGTTCAAGGCCCTGATGGAGGAGGAACACAAGGGCGCGTTCAATGCCTACAAGACCCTCTACCTTGGTGGCGGCGCCGATCCGGTCACGGTCGGCAAGGACTTCCAGCAGCTCGACTTCGCCGCAACGCAAGGTAAAGGCGAATCCCGCCTGGCTGCGGCAGCGGGCGTGCCGCCGTCCTGGGTGGGCTTCTCCGAGGGACTTCAGGGATCGTCGCTGAACGCGGGGAACTTCAATTCAGCCCGGAGGCGGTTCTCCGACGGCACCATGTATCACCTGTGGATGACAGTGTCGGCGGCGCTGGAATCCATCATGGAGGTGCCACCTGGGGCGAACCTGTGGTTCGACGCGCGGGTGCCGTTCATGCGGGAAGACGCGAAAGATATCGCTGCTGTCGCGCAATCGCAGGCATCCACGATCACCGAGCTGGTGCGGGAAGGCTTCGAGCCGGATTCGGTGATCAAGGCGGTCGCTAACAACGATGTGAGCATGCTGAAGCACACGGGGCTGCTGTCGGTGCAGTTGCAGCCGCCGGGTTCGTCAGTGCCGTCTGAGCCGCAGAAGCCTGGCTTGCCGCAACTGGCGAAGTCCCGGCCGGTGATTGACCTGGTTCCGGTGTCGCGCGGGAAGACGAAAACACCGGCCAGCCCTGATCACGTGGACGGCTCTGACCATGTTGAGAGTTCAACGGCGCATCTGCTGGAGACTGTGTCTCATGACCTGGCGCACGCGCGCAGGCATCTGTCGCATTTGCGGGATTCGACTACGCCGGAGAACGCCGAGTTCAACCAGGACCATATTGATAATCACCTGGAATCGGCTGCGCAGCACGCGCAGCGGCTTGCCCGTCACCTTCGTAAGCATTACGAGGTGGAAGGCGCCGAACTGGATGCGCTGGAAGCGGCGCATCCCGCTGATGCGAACTCAGAACCTGTGGTGCTAAAGCCAAAGCGCCATATACCAGTTACGGTTAGCTCTAACGGAAAGGCTGCCATCGGAGGGCCGGATGAGCACTGACAGCGCACGTAAGGTGCGCCGTGCGCTGGACGGCGACCGTTCTGTCACCATCACCCGGGCTCACGTCCTGGAGGACATTCACATCCGTAAGGGCGGAACGGGCCGGGACGTGGTCGCTTACGCCGCGGTGTTCAACACGCCGTCGGAGATCGTAGACCAGGACGGGCACTACAACGAGCAGAACCACCCGGCGTCGTTTGACCGTTCTCTTTCCGACCGGGCAGACCAGATTTTCTCGGTGTACAACCACGCCAAGTCGCTGGACGGCACCCCGTCGGACATGTGGTCGGTGCCGTTGGGCAAGCCGCTGGAAATAAAGCCGGACAGGAAGGGCCTGTACACCGTCACCCGGTACGACCGGGGGCCGGACAACGACCGCATCCTCACCGCCATCGAATCCGGTGCGCTGAAGGGCATGAGCTACACCGGCGTGTTTGTCCAAAGCGACCCGGAAAGGTCTGGCCTTTCGCAGTACAAGCCGGACCGCAACGGCGAGCTGACGCTGGTGACCCGAAGGGAAATCGCCCTCATCGAGTACGGGCCGACGCCGATCCCGGCGTTCGTCACAGCGGAGATCGTCGGAGTCCGGGCGAGGGAACTAGCAGCCATGGTCCGCGGCGGGTACGACCCCGAGCAGGCCGCCCGGGAGGTCGTCGAGTTGAACGGATCTAGCCGCACCGGTGTGCCGGTTCACCACACCGACGTGTCCACCACCGACTACCACGTCAAAGCTGAAATCGGCAAGATGAAGTTCCCCACGTCGTGGGAACACATGCAGTCGCTGTACGCCCTTGCTGACCAGGCCGCTGGTGCTGAAAAGGGCGGCATGTACATGCCTGAGCACGGGCACTTGCCGCACCACCACGTCGGTGACGATGGCACGCCCGGCCCGGCGAACCTTATCGCCGCCCGGAACGCACTACTGAAGGCCGACACCATTGAAGGGTTCCCGACCGACAGTAAGCAGAAGGCGAAGGCGCACCTGCGGGCGCACATTGAAGACGCTGGCGCGTCCACGGCGGCGGATAACAAGACGTACCCAGCGGTGGTGACAGGAGCAGCAGGAATGACTTCCCATTCAGGCGCAGGCACCCAGGACGAAGCCGAGCGGGCCGCTGTTGCTCCCGCGGCGGATGACATGGGCAGCCCGGCACCGGAACGTGACACGACGGTTGCCACCCACGGGCCGCACACCGGCGCGCATGCACATAACCACAACGCCTACGCCGGCCCTGACGACAACAGTGACGGAATGCACGGCCACGAGCACGAACACCAGGGCGACGCGATGCACGACCACGACCACGAACCGGGTACCTCGGGCCGGGCCGGCAAGAAGAAGAAGAAGAACGGGAAGCAGTCTGACACTGACGACCTGGGCATGCCGACGAGTATCGGCGCGAAGTCGAGCCCGCCGGAGGACACTGACACCCGTTCCGCTCCCGACGTTGGCGATGACCCCGCTGATGGCAGTCACCGCGGCGGAAGTGTGGACACTTCCGCGTGGGACGCCGGAAAGGTGTGGTCCGCGGGTTCGGCTGCGAATGATCCGGCGAAGTTTTTTGCTGCTGTTTGCGCTGGCCGCCGTAACGGTGATTCGAAGCTGCAATCCACGTGGGCGCTTCCGCATCACTACAAGCCGGGTGACCCGCCGAACGCGGCCGGGGTTAGTTCGGCGCTTGGGCGGCTCGGCAATACCCAGGGCCTGGTGAACTCCACGGCGGCAAAGGCGCACCTGGAGGCGCACGAACGCGCCATTCAGGCGGCAAAGAGTGGTACAAAGGGTTCTAGCAGTTCCGGCAGGAAGCCAGCCGCCGCCGTCCCGCGTAACGCAGACGCAAGCACTGGGTCCGCAGCCGCCACGCCAGGGCCGCAGCCGCACCCGGCACATACCAGTACTACAAACAGGAGCGAAACGATGGCAGACCTTATGTCCATCGACCAGCGGCAGGCGCGGCTCGGCGAGGTCCAGCATCGTCTTCAGGAAATCGACGCCGAGAACATGGGCGCGGAGCTTCCTGATGACACCAGGACCGAGTGGAGCGCTCTTCAGCAGGAGCTGGTCATTCACCAGCGTGCCATTAAGGACGCGACGGCCCGGTCGGAGTACCTGCGGACCATTCTCGAAAACCCTGAGCTTCAGGGCTACACCGAGGGCACCGGCAACGCCGGGATCGGTTACGGCGAGACCAACGGCTACCAGCAGGTTCCGGCTGGTTTCGGTCCCGGTTCGCGCACCGCCCCGACTTACCGCCAGGCCAACGGCAACAATGCCCCCGCACTCTACAACCCGATGCGTTCGGAGCAGGTTTTCGACCTGACCGCGATCCGGCAGCGGGCGCACAACTTCGATGAGGTTCCGGTGCTGATGCGTGAGCACGCCATGCGGGCCATCGAAATGGTGCGTTACGCCGGGCCGAAGTCCCGGGAGGACTGCCAGTCCACGGTCGCGAATCTGCTGGACCGGGTGGATGACGAGCAGGGCACCCTGGCCCGGCGCGTGCTGGTCACCGGGTCTCCGGTGTACGACCGGGCGTTCGGCAAGATGCTCGGCAAGCTGTCGGTGAACGGCCTGTCCACGGAGGAGTCCCGAGCCCTTCAGCTTGGTGTGGACTCCGCTGGCGGTTTTGCGGTGCCGTTCCAGCTCGACCCGACCGTGATTCTTTCTTCGAACGGTGCTATCAACCCGCTCCGGCAGATCAGCCGGGTCGAGCAGGTCACCGGTAAGGAATGGGACGGTGTGACGTCCGCTGGCGTGGTCGTCAACCGTGTGGCTGAAGGTACTGAGGCCGCGACCGGTGACCCGCTGCTGGTGCAGCCCAACGTCCGCACCACGCGGGTGCAGGGTTTCGTGCCGTTCAACATCGAGCTGGACGTTTCCTGGGGCGCGCTGCGCAGCCAGATGACGAACCTGCTGATGGATGCCAAGGACGTTGAGGAAGCCACCTCGTTCGCCCTGGGCAACGGCACCGCCCCGAACGCCAACGGTGTCGTCACCACGCTGCACGACCAGTCGGCCGGTTCGCTGGTGAACACGGCGGGCACGGCGACGCTGGCGATTGGTGACCTGTACAACCTGGAGAACGTGATGCCCCCCCGGTTCCGGCAGCAGTCGGCGTACGTGGCGAGCAAGACGACTTTCAACCGGTTCCGGCAGCTTTTCCAGGCGCTGGCTTCGGCCGCGTTTGACTCGTGGGTGCGGCCTTCGGCTGGTACCCCGGCGACGTTCAACGGCTACCCGGCGTACGAGCTGTCCACGATGACGAGCGCGATCACTTCTGGTTCCCTGGTTCTGCTTCAGGGTGACTTCAGCCAGTTCCTGATCGTGGACCGTATCGGTATGGGCATCGAGCTGATCCCGCACCTGTTCGGCCCGACGAACCGGTTCCCCGTCGGTCAGCGCGGCATCCTGGCGATCTGGTTCAACAACTCCAAGATCCTGGTTCCGAACGCTTTCAGGCTTCTGTCTGTCCTGTAGGCTCGCAGTCACTGGGGACTGTCGCCGCCCCCCTGGTCCTGAACCGGGGGGGCGGCTTCATGTCTACAATCGGGTATCTGACTCGGAGGTGGACATGCCGTTGCGCACGTTTTTCAAGGCGGTTGAGCCCGGCAGTGCCCAGTGCGTGTACACGGCGAAGGCGGGTGACTTGGAAGTCACCATCGCGACGTTGCCGCTTCCTGGGCAGGGACAGTCGTCGAGCGGGTACAACTTTTACGTTGGCGGCCCGGAGCTGGCGAACGACGGCGGCGGCGGCTTGTACGTGATGACGTCGCAGTTCTCCACCCAGGTCGAGGAAGGCGACGAGGTCTACGTGGCG
>Ga0137385_10000512_pt1 | contig 31391 bp, 39 predicted proteins | sample SagtaG_FD_104921 | JGI IMG/M metagenome (GOLD analysis project Ga0137385, IMG submission 104921) | Vadose zone soil microbial communities from Sagehorn Ranch, Mendocino, California, USA - Sage2_R_80_16 metaG | ecosystem: Environmental > Terrestrial > Soil > Vadose zone | place: USA: California... | reverse complement strand
GGCCTCGAGGCTCGCTTGCATGCGAAGCGCTGTCGCGATGAGTGCGGGTTGTGGCATTGTGGTCGGATGGCGGGTGTGGCAAGATAGATGGTTTCGAGCGTAGAGGAAGGGTGACCCTTACAGCATCCCTCTATGATCGAATACGTGTTCTTGTTGTGCCCTCGATACCACCACCATGGTACTCTCGTCTCGGAATTTTCTGATATATATAACTTTCATACTCGGATTTTGCGGAACAATATGTGTAACTACAAGTAGTATAGGAAATATGAGGACACTCGGACGGATGCTATTGAGCGAACCAATATGATGCTCGGGGAAAACATGGTGCGATTGGACACTTGGACACTTGCATCATCATACTAGCCCCGCGGTGGGAGCTTCACCGGTGCCGAATGTCGGAGCAGCAGGAAGCGGTGACTTTCAGCAGGGTCGGTGTGCAGAGGAGCGGAACCGGGGCGAAGTGTTGTGCGAGCAGTAGGCACGTGGTCAGATGAACAAGACGCAGTGGGGGACAGGTTGCATGACGCCTAGGCTCAGAGGGCCTTGATCCGGTCGGGACGTGTGATGACTCGAGGACGGGTGCACGTCCGTGAGAATCGAGTTTGGGGAGAGTAGGCCCGGGATACCGTGTGGCAGGAGTATCAGAGACTCAGAGTTGAGCACGTCGGAGTGCCAGTTTACGGGAACCCAAACGCACATTCAAGTTGGCGCGTGGTGAGTGGCACACTGGGAACATGGCTCAGAGAGCATGGCTCAGGATGATTTTCATCCGAGGTGGCGCTGAAATCTGAAATTCATTCGGAGGTTGGCTTAGTGTTAGCCTGTGAGGCCGAAACAGGCTCTACGACGAACTGTAGCCCCAAACCACTAATCCGACGTAAACTTCAGTCAACGTTCTCCGTCTTAGTTCGAACCAACCACTCCGCCTGCTCCTCCATCACCTCCTGTCCTTCCCCAACTGCGCCCACCCAAACACGCCAACTACACTAGCCACAGACACGCTCACCATCCGATGCGGATAGCCTCCATCGCGACTCAGCCCGCCACGCGTTCGCCCTCCGGCAGCTGCCGGTGCGCGACGGCAGGATTTTGTCGTGTCGTGGTAGACGCTATTCCCACAGCGCCCGCGCTGCGGCTCCATCTCGAGCATCTCGTATACAGTGATCTAGTTTCCAACAGGGGCAGTTTTGCAGTTGCCAATGCTGACACCGGTGCATTGCGCGCTTTCGACGAAGACACCCGAGTAAAGGAGTGCCTCGGTTGTACCCTCCTGGGTACCAAAATGCGCGACATCCGCTTGATTTGCAGGCGTATCAGCAGGGTCAATCAGTGGAAGCTATTCAACGGGCACGCGTGTCAGAAGATGGGTTCTGAAAGTGTAACCAGTAATGAGGGCCTCAGGACCGACCTTGAGCAGACCGAAGTGGAAGTCTCCCTGTCCGTCCGGACCTTTGACGGCGCCCTTGTTGTCCTCGACCTTCGTGACAGATTTGAGTGGACACGCATTCTGCGAGTAGAACACTTGGAGCGTGAGCTTGTCCCAGTCGACGGCGACGGCAAAGTTGTGCCACGTTTTTTCGTCGAACGGCGTCTGGAACAGCACGGTGCTGTCGTGCGAGCGGATGCGGAGCATACGCGCATCGGTGTCCGACACCGTCGTATTGAATGGGGTCCCTGGTACGAGTGATCGACGCCGGTCAGTACAACTCGAAGGGGGAAAGAAGGGCCGGCGCGCGCATCATACCGGTTTGGAGGTCGAAGATGTGCGTCCCGTCATTTGGCTCTATGAACAAGGGCTGATACTCATGTTTGAAGTTCAACTGCTGCTGGGCGTCCGCCTGCACTGAGAAGTGGAACGCCGTGATGCCGCTCTCGATCTTCGTGTTGAACTCGGTGCGGTTCCCTTCCTGGTCCTCCTGCGCGATGAGCTCGCCGCGGCGGAAGCCGAGCTGCGGCGGATTATCGCCGGGCGTGAAGACAGACGAGTTGTCGATGGTCGCGCGGATTGCTTGCTCCTCCACCGGCTTCCAAAGCGGCGTAGGGGGGACGCTGTCGCCGAGGAATTGGAAGTACTATATAAAAAAGAGTTGATGCATATACGTCCCGCGCTCGAGAAAGCACTTACGTGGCTAGCATTTTGATCCCCTTTCACTGCGCTGCAATTTCACGAGTTGAGGCATTACAGGGAACGATGCAACGGATGACATACGCCAAGTACGGGCCTGCCGATTTGTCGAGGTCTGCCCCTGTGAAATTGGACGGTGCCCGACCGTCATAAAGAACTGGGTTCGCCCGCCGAATTGGGGTCGCCCAGACGTAGGACTCCAGGCCCAGTGCGAAAGTAATAACAGAAAGTAGGAACATCTCTTGATACCGCCTCGACCGGGCATCCTTTGCAGGTTTTATACCCCTGCCAGAGTGGGACGATCCTCGAAAACGCGGAAGAAATAAAATGGGCACAATAGATCTGGTTCCTTAATGTAGTAACCGCTTGTAACACTTGGTTCTCCAGATGGGGCTAGGGAGACCCGAATCGACAGAATCAGGCTGGGGAAGCTTCGAGCAAGCTGATGTTGGCATGGAAATGCGCGGGCATCCAAAGTCGGTACGAAGTTGATCGTCCGCGGATTGAAAAAAAAAAAGTGATTGTCCATTGTTCAGCTCGGACAAACCGCGCACGTACTCACCGGCACACTGTAGCATTTTGGTTTTGCACGGTATTCGGCGGCTTCACAAACCCTGGACTGGATTTCATCCACCTCGCCATGGAGCTCATGGACTTGGTCAAGTTACGATTACGGAGCTGGCAGTGGCATCGGCATGAACTTGGGTCACGGTGGCATTGTTCGAGCCATCTTCCTGGCCCGGCACAAAGTGAATCGTCCGAGGGTCGCGGGACTCGGACTTCGAATCAGCCGTTCCGAGTCTGCCGATGACCTCTATCATCTCACCCGTCGTCATTGGCGGCCACAACTAGCAGAAGCCGCAGCGCAGGGTCGCGTACCACGTCTGCTCTCGACCTTTTTTTATATATTGACTCTGCTCTTCTCGAATTTACAAGACTTTGTTTGGTGCAAGCGACAGGCTCTTCCGGATAATTTGTAATCGCCAAGTGCAGCCCCTCGCGTTTCGGACTGAAGTCGGACCGAGGTTTCAACTCGTACTAACTTAGTAGAAGAATCTTTGAGAAGAATGCTAGGCGGATCTTAGAACACTGGCCCGGGCATACGCCTAATCAGACGAATATAGTACGCTTGGATTGTCGAAGGGATCAGACTTACGATCCGACTCGGGACTTGTGACGTCCTACAGTAGTATATACATGCAGCCGTTGAACCTGTTAGCGCGAGAGCCTATTACACAGTCAGTGACGAAACTACTACGTGCCCATCAGGCCCAGGTACTTATGGACACTAAACTGCGAAATAACCCCGACAGCCATAAAGTATTTATTTGTATGGAAACGTTCTTCCCCGTTGTTACGAAGATCCTCCTCGGCGCCTAAAAAAGTCTTGGCGCAGATAAAGAGGGTAGAACGTCCTCTTACAGTAGCAGCGGCAGAGGCTCGACGCTTGCGACTGTGTAGGCCCGCGATAACGTTAAGATCTATAGCATAGATCACAAAATACAAGTGCTGGAGCCCAGCCCCGTACGAAATAGTATTGCCTTGTCAACTGCGACTGGCGTGCGCCTCCTGCTTGCTACAGAAGCGTTCCAGTTCATCGATAACAACAAAGAGAAATCCCCAGATCGTACAGGGCGGTCATAGTAAGTTCCGTGGTTGATCAAAAAGCCCCTCTCACCCCCCGAGTTCATGCAACATTTTAGTGTCCCAAGCTGCTCCTCTTCCGCTGCCAGTATTGAAATTACTTCAAGAAATCGAGGTATGATTTTGCACTCATACGGGGCTGGTTTTCTGCATCGTAAAACAGTCGGCACTCAGGCTTTGAGGGTGGCGTGGGGGGTAAAGGGCATACAAAACCATTCCGTTCAAGTTATCCACGAAGGTGTCCGTATCAAGAGGCACTTCCTTCCCATCTTGTCCAGGAACCCGTTCGAGAGTCGCCGCCCACAGTGTCGTGGCTATGTAAATGAACAGTGACTCTTTGGCGACATGTTTCCCCACACAAGCGCGCCGCCCGAAACCATACGTGCTGTGTCCTTCCTCGCGCGTCCCCGCAGGACCCGAGATAATCCCGCCACGCGCGTCCAGGAGCCGCTCGGGTCTGAACACTGCGGTGTCGTCGTCATAGGCAGACGGGTCATTGTGGTGACAATTCCAGAGATTCGTAAGGCACAGCGTTCCCTTGGGGATGAACATCCCATCGTACCGGTCATCTTCCGTCGAGGTGTGTGGGAGAGCGAGCGCAAGGACAGGGCACCATCGAAGGAACTCTTTGACTATTGCTTATATGTACGGAAGGCCCGGAGCGTCCGAAAATGTCGGGGTGCGCGACCGCCTGGCGACAACAGTGTCCAGCTCGGCTTGGGCGCGCCTCTGTACTTCCGGATGCGCGATCATTGCGAGTGCCTACCAATGGATCGTTGTGGATGCCGTGTCGACATTGTTGAAAGAAATCAGCGAATGTTTTTCGACAGTATAAGGGAAAGCGCACAATGTCTCCACAAGCCAGGCCATTTCTTGATTGGAGAGCTGTTTGGGGTCGGAGTTCTGTATGAGCTTTGCCCTCAAATTCGGTCGTTCTGAACCCTTCAACTACGTTCATAGATTTCGACTAACAACCCCTGCATCGATGCCTACCGTGTCACTCCGAAGACGACTAGAAAGTGTCTCAAACATGGTATTGTGTTACTTGAAACATCGCATTCGTACTTCCACCTTGCAAACCTAACGCAGCGCTGAGTGACTCAAGGAGTGACTGGGTGAGGAAACCACTACATGAATATCAGGACCTACCTCTCAGGACCTGACAAAATGCGAGCCTCGTTTCTCCGTTCCTTCCCCGCCGTCATGACTACGCTCAGGCTGAGCCTCCACAAGTAGAAGGAAAATGGGGACAAAGCCTACACTGGCAAGCAACCATCAATACCATAACACGAACAAGAACTTACGACGCCATGTTGGGTAAGCAGGAGGGAGATGTGGGGATCTCCCTATCCAACCTTGTCTTCAGGAGATAGTTTAGTACCACGGAAAGGATGTGAGAAATCTGGAGTTGTAGCAGGGAATGACGCTGACTGCTGTGGCTGCGGGAGAACTGTGGTAAAGTCGTTTCTTCTTGCGATAGACCTCGTTCCGGAAGGAATGTAGTCAGACTGGGAGGGGGTTGGGGATGGTTGGAAGCATGCGGGAATCGTGTTGCCCCGGCCATAACCGGAATTGGGAAGGACGGTGACGGAGCGTCAGGTACTGCATGAACAGTGACAATACGGATATCGGGCACTATTCCGTGAAGCGGCGATGACTATTAGATGGGGCAGTGGTAGAGAGCGAAAGGGGGAACGCGGAAACTGCTGTCTGGTCCTTGTGAATTCGAAAGTGAAGTCAATTCCGCAGAGGAAGGAGAGAAAGAAAGACAAGGCAAGCAAGTTGCTCGCGTGTCCTTGGTAGAACATGACTCGACCAGATAAATCACAATTTCGTGGTTTCAGTCGTTTTCTTGGCACCACAAAGCACTATTAACATAGAAATGTCTCCAGACCAATGCAGTATGTATCTTCTGTGATATCATCAAAAAAAATCGAACTTCTTATCATCTTTGCCCGTGATGCATGATCTCTTGAAATGATATTCACTTTTATCTCAAACTTTACTTTGCCTGCAGAGAACAGAAGATTGGCTTAGAAATTTAAGAATCAGGTATCCACCAGGTGTGCGAAGACAATGAAAAAAAGTACGAGAGAATCAAACAAGTTTGAGCTCAAAAATCAAGTTTGTCTCATTGACCGGTGTGTCTTAAAGACCAGCCTGAGGGAATGACCGTACTGTATACTTCGTCAAGGCTCCAATCGCTTACAGTACTAACTGGAATACTCCGGGATGGTATCGTGTGCCTCCTAACAGGACGTTATCGTCCGTACAACGTCAAGACGATGTAGGTGTTGAAAGTGAAGAATCTTCCCACGTGCCGCGCCGCTTATCCCCGCACCCTTCTCCCTCAGGCTCGCGACAACACGTCTCCTGTCCACCTGCGGCCTCTTCCCACGTGACTGGCCACTTCTTCCCTTGGACCACCTCCTACTTCCGGCACCTCCCAGTTTGACAGTGCCTGCCGCTTGGCCTGCCGCCGGTTTTTTTTTAAATTTTAAATCCGGCCTGCCGCCGGTTTGGGATGCCAGCGAAACGGAGGTCGTTCGTGCCACACTTGTTCTCGCACGCGTAGTGCGAGAGGCGATATTGGAGGCGATGCTCGCAAATAGGGCACCGACACTCGCAATGACACCCATCGAAGTCACGTTCAGCTGCATGAAGGTTTTATGCTCGAACATGGGCAGGTTCATGGCGCGCCATCTGCAAGCGGGGAAGACCGAGAAGGAGTTATTTCGCGACGACACCGTCGGCGAGCTAATGAAAGCGCTTCTCCTCCCATGCACTCTCGGTGCGTCCCTGAACGGGCTCTCCGCGTCGGCCGCGTCAAATGAGCAGGACGAACTCGAGCTGGCCGCGACCCGGTTTCTCGGCACCTGGATCCCGTTCTTCTAGTTCTACACGGACTTGGTCGCGCTGTACGACGCGGTCTCCTTCGGACACCCGCTTTTCGCTGCGCTGCTTCTTTCGCCCCTCGCACAGCGCTACGCGCCCGACCACCGAAAATTAATTTACGACGAGTCCGCCCACGTGCTCGGTACCGTGTGCACGCCGGTCGAACGCGTCATCGGCGGAGTCGCTGGCACCTTCCTCTGGCCCACGGAACAGGCGCTTTTGCGCAGCCCAGTCTACTCGTGGGGCGCCGTGCACGCGTACAGATCGAGGGCTTCGTGCACTGGATGGCGCTGCACCACGTCGCGGCAAAGGACCTCCGCGAAAACCCGTCGAGCGCTGTTGCAGATGAACGCAGACGCAAGCTACTTGAAGCTTTGGTGATTCAGGGGGAGCACGTGGTTCAAGTTGTCCGTGAGGTCACTCTGTATTGGCAACGGCGGGAGGGCACAGTCGCTCTGCCTCCTGTGTGGTTTAACCTCGATCTGGCCAAGCGTAGGAACCGGTTGGACTGGGTGATTTTCTGGGCGAAGGGTGACTTAGTAGATCGTATTGGGGGGTTATAAACCGCTGAGGATTAAATAAAGCATAGATGTAATGGCTATTGCCCGCATGTCATTACAATGGACTATGTAATGCGAATTCTACCTAAAGGAATGTGATCTAGTTCCCAACGGGGAGGCTGTTGCCGTTGCCAGTGCTGACACCATCCTGCGTGCCTTCGACGAAGATACCCGAGTAAAAGAGTGACTCGGTTGTGTCCTCCTGTTTACCAAAATGCGCGAGATCTGCTTGATTTTCAGGCGTATCAGTAGGGTTAATCAACGGAAGCTATTTGACGGGCGTGTCAGAATATGGGTTCTGAAATTTGTGACCAGTAACGACGCCTCAGGACCGACCTTGAGCACACCGAAGTGGTAGTCTCCCACTCCGGTCGGACCTTTGACGGCGCCCTTGTTGTCCTCGACCGCCGTGACAGATTTCAATTCGTCCCCGTTCGTCGAGTAGAACACTTGAAGAGTGGGCTTGTCCCAGTCGACAACGACGGCAAAGTTGTGCCAGATGTTTTCGTCGAACGTCGTCTGGAACAGCACGGTGCTGTCGTGCGAGCGGATGCGGAGCGTACGCGCAGCGATGTCCGGCGCCGTCGTATTGAATGGGGTCCCTAGCACGAGTGAATGACGCCGGTCAGTCCAACTCGGAGGGAGCAAGAAGGGCCTGGGCGCGCATCATACCGGTTTGGAGGTCGAAGACGTGCGACCCGTCAGGTGGCTCGATGAACACGGGCTGATACTCATGTTTGAAGTCCAACTGGTTCTTGGGGTCCGTTTGCACCGAGAAGTGGAACGCTGTGATGCCGCTCTGCATCTTCGCATTGAACGCGGGGCGGTCCCCATTCTGGTCTCCCTGCGCGATGAGCTCGCTGCGGCGGAAACCTAACTGTGGCTTATTGTCGGTGGGCGTGAAGATCGACGAGCTGTCGATAGTCGTGTGGACTGCCTGCTCCTGCACCGGCTTCCAAAGCGGCGTAGTGGGGACGCTGTCGTCAAAGATTTGGAAGTACTTTTAAAAAAACCATAGTTTATGGATATACGTCTCGAGCTCGAGAAAGCACATACGTGGCTGGCATCTTGATCCCCTTTCACTGAGCTGCAATTTCACGAGTTGAGCCATTACAGGGAACGATGTAACGGATGACATACGTCAAGTACGGGCCTGACGATTTGTCGAGGGCTTCCGCTGTCAACTGGGACGGTGCCCGCCCGTCATAAAGAACTGGGCTCGCCCGCCGAGTTGGGTTCGCCTGGACGTAGGACTCCAGGCCCAGTGTAAAAGTAATAACAGAAAGTAGGAACATGTTTTGATACTGCCTCAGTCGGCCATCCTTTGCAGGTTTTATACCCTTGCAAGTGTGGGTTGATCCTGACAACGTGAAGGAAATAAAATGGGCATAATAGATCTGGTGCCCTAGTAGTAACCGCTTGTAACATTTGGTCCTCCCGATGGGGCTCGGGAGACTGGACAGAATGAGGCTGGGAAAACTTCGAGCAAGCTGATGTTGGCATGGGAATGTGCGAGCATCCAAAGTCGGTACGAAGGTGATTGCCCATTGTTCAGCTCATAATCAGACAAACCCTGCACGTATCGTACTCACCAGCACACTACAACATTTTGGTTTTGCACGGTATTCGGTGACTTCCTATGGCTCTGGACTGGGTTTCACCTATCTCGCCAATGTCGCCATGCAGCTCATGGATTCGGACTTGGTCATATTGCGGTTACGGACTCGGCGAGCTTGGCAGTGACGCCAGCAAGAACTTCTGTCGCTTTGTTCAAGCCATCTCCACGGCCCGGCTCTCCGCGGCCTGGCACAAAGTCGTCCGATGGTCGCAGAGACTCGGACATCGGATCAGCCATCGTCTCACCCATCGTCCTTGGCGGTCACAACTGGCAGAGGCCGCACCGCACGGCCATGCACCGCGGCTGCTCTGGACTTTTTATATATATTAAAATTGACTGCTGTCGAGTGACTCAACTGCTCTTCTCGAATTTACCGGACTTCGACTTTGTAGTGATGCGAACGGCTCTCTGGAAAGCGTCGAGTGGAAACGAAACGGCCAAGCGCAGCCGTTCACATTTCGGACTGTGAAGTTCGACCGAGGTTTCAACATGTAGAAGAATCTTAACGCTAGACGGATCTTAGAACACTGGCACGCGGGTCTACTATTAAGACAAATACAATGCGCTTGGATTGTCGAAGAGATCAAACTTACGGTCTGATTCTGAGTCGGGAGTCGGGAGTCGGGAGTCGTGGCATCTTATACATGCAGCTGTTGAACCTGTGGGCGCGAGAGCCTATCGTGCAGTTCAAGTTAGTACCATGCGGCCCCACGCATGGACACCCGAAACTGCCTCGACAGCCATAAGTATTTAATATTTATTTGTCTGGATTCATTCTTCCCCGTTGTTACGAAGACCTTCGCCGTGTCAAAAAAAGTCTTGGCGCAGGTACTAGTAAGGAGGGGTAGAACGTCTTACAGTAGCCGCGGCAGAAGCTCGACGCTTGCGATTGTGTGGGCCCGCGGTAACATTAAGATCTATAGCATAGATTACAAAATACAAGGGCTGAGCCCAGCCCCGTACGAAATGGTATTGCCTGGACAACTGCGACTGGCGTGCGCCTCGTGCTTGCTACAGAGGCATTCCAGCTCATCGATAACAAAAAGGAAAAGAAAAATCCCCCAAAGCGTACAGAGCAACCATGGTAAGCTCCGTAGTTGACCAAAACGCCTCTCTCGTCTCCCGAGCTCATGTAACGTTTCATGTCCCAAGCAGCTCCTCCTCCGCTACCAGTATCGAAAGTGCTTCGGGAAATCGAGGTGTGATTTTGCACTCGTACGGGGCTGGTTTTCTGCGTCGTACTAAAAGTCAGCATTCAGGTTTGGGGGTGGCGTGGGGGTTGAAGGGCATACAAAACCATTCCGTTATCCACGAAGGTGTCCGTATTAACGGGTACTTCCTTCCCATCTTGATCACGAGCTCGTTCGAGGGTCGCCGCCCACAGTGTCGTGGCGATGTAGATGAACAGCGACTCGTTGGCGACATGTTTCCCCACGCAACCGCGCCGCCCGAAACCATACGTGCTGTGCCCTTCCTCGCGCGTCCCCGCAGGACCCGACATAATCTCGCCACGCGCGTCCAGGAACCGCTCGGGTCTGAACACCGCGGCGTCGTCGCCATAGGCGGACGGGTCGTGGTGGCAATGCCAGAGATTCGTAAGGCACAGCGTTCCCTTGGGGATGAACATCCCATCGTACCAGTCGTCTTCCGTTGAGGTGTGTGGGAGAGCGAGCGCAAGGACAGGGCGCCATCGAAGGACTTCTTTGACCATCGCTTGTATGAACGGAAGGCCCGGAGCGTCAGAAAATGTCGGGGTGCGCGACCGCCCAACAACAGTGTCCAGCTCGGCTTGGGCGCGCATCTGTATTTCCGGATGCGCGATCATTGCGAGTGCCCACCAATGCATCGTTGTGGACGTAGTGTCCGCGCCAGCGGCACTGTTGAAAAGTCAACGAAATGTTTTTCGACAGTATAAGGGAAACACACTATAATGTCCCCGCAAGCCAGGCCATTTCTTGATTAGAAAGTTGGTTGCGGTCGGAGTTCTGGATGAGCGTTGCACTCAAACTTGGTCGCTCAGAACCCTTCAACTATGATACGATTCGGTGGCTCAGTAGGTTTCGACTAACAACCGCTGCATCGACGCCTACCATGTCACTCCGAACGTGATTAAAAAGAGTCTCGAACATGGCATTGTGTTGCTTGAAATATCGCCTTCCTTCGTACTTCCACCTTGCGAACCTAACGCAGCGCCGGATGACTGAGTCAGGAAAATACTACATGAATATGAGGACCAACATTTCAGGGATGTGCAACATCCAAGGGAACAGCTCAACAAGATATGTTCCCGGAGTGGCCGCCACAGACGTGCGGTCGCCGAAAGCGTGGATCTCCTTGATGGTCTTATCATTTTCAGTTTCGAGGGTGGGGTAATCATATACGATAGACATGATCGCGGAAGCTGCGGCTCGTTGAAAGTGTTTCTCTAGAGCCTCGGGACTCGCTAGTAGACCAGAAGCAAGAAGAAGACCTTCCTTGCAAAGAAGAGAGTGATAACGACGGACTGCCGACTGGGTGAGGACCTCGTGAGCAGCTCGTCTTGTACGGCGCCAGCTAAGAGCGAGGCATTCAGCCCTGATTTGTAAGAGAAAAGAACAAACCCACAGGTCCCCATAGGGGAGAAATGCAGTGAAAAGACCTCCGGAAAGTACTTCGTGGGCCATAATCAGGCGAGGGCGACCAGAGTAAATGCTTGCACGTCGATCAAGGAGCTCAGCGGCTGGCTTGAGACTGTTAAAGACGAGAATGGGCTGGCCGAGAGCATTCATGTACAACGTATCCTCTAGGATATGATCATGAGTGCTAAGGCCATGTCAGTTAAAATGGAGAGCGCACTGTATTTTTGCTTGCAGTCTCTCCCAAGCAACCACGACTTGTCCCGCATTTCGAGGGCATTTCCGATGATGGGAAGTCCACGCGGACCGGGAGGAACGTGGCGCCAGGGGCTCCTCACATATCTCACCACTAGAATAGCCACGAGACCCAGCACGGCCAAACCGACTTGGGTTGTCAAAAGTTGCCAGACACAGTCCAATGAAAGATGGTAAAAAGAGGACGATGGCCTCCACAACTCCACCACGTCGCAACCGAGATGAGGAACAGAACCGCCAGCAAAAATACTGCCTCTCATCGCGCTGAGGGTGATAGTTGCAGGGTACAAAAACGGAGAAGGCGACGCTGTACGCACTGCTTGCTCATATAGGCTTCTGATGACCCCAACTTGACACCATGGTGTCGGCCATCACCGTAAAATTGCAATTCGAATACTATAACAAGGTCTTGAGCATCAAATGCGGTCGCACGTGAACACCCCAAGTACAGGAACTTTCAAACCTGCGGTGTGAGTGCCACGTAATAATGCACACGTCGCCTCCGGGATGGAAGTTCAGCGTATGGATCGATAGGGAATTTGGTTATCTGCAATCAGAATTTGGAGCGCGAGAGAATCCTCCAAGCTCATTAAGCGCACATTGTGTCATTGCCCAGCAGGCGAGAATCCAAGCGAGAATTTTTTGCGCATGTGATAAGATCCGAGAGGTATAGTTGGGGCCACGGCTTGGGTCGCGCTTCTTCGCAAACCCGGTAAGCCCGGGCTGTGGTGCTGGAGCTGTTGCTGGAGAGTACTGTTCGGGCTGTGGAGCTGGAGCTGGAGAACACAAGTTGCGGCTTGATTGGGGATCACGTGACAGAACTCGCGATGCCAGAACCTTCTCTAATTAATACACACACTTTCAGTCAACAAGCACAGTCCTGTCCAACACGCCGAACCCCGCTTCGACGCCGCCTTAGTTCACACCAACCACCCCCCCTTCTCCTCCATCGTCTCCCGTCCGTCCCTCACAGTGCCCACCCAAACACGCCAAGCACTCACCAATAGACGCGCTCACCCTCCGATGCGCGCCGGGCAGATAGGCTCCGCCGCGATCTCCCGTCACGGACTCGCCCTCCGCAGCCGCCAGTGCGCTCCGGCAGGATCTTGTCGTGGTAGACGTTATTACCGCATACCACAGTCCTCGCGCTGGGGCTTGAACACGAGCACCCCGAGCACCCCGCTTACAGTACACAGCGCACTGCTTCGCCCGTGCCCGCGCTGCCGGAGCCCTCCGTAGTGCCACCTGCTTCCCATAGTATTACCACGTCGAGCGCGTACTGTAGGTGTCACTGGAACCCGACGAAGCGCGAACTTCGTTTATCCGCTCCTTCCGCGCCGTCATAATCTATGCTCGGGCTGAGCCTCCACAATTAGCAGGCAAAGGTAGAACAAAACTTACAAATAACATAACACGACCATCAGCCATTGTTAGACAACCGAGTGGGAGGTGCCAGGCCGTGGGAAATCTGGAGTTATAGCAGGGAATAATGCCGCTGATTGCTGTTGCCGCGGGGGAACCGTGGTGTCCCGCGGAGTGGTGGGGTGGGGAGCAGTAGCAGAACTTGTTGCGAGTGATATCTTCCCTGAAGGAATGTGGTCGGACCGGGACATAGAGGAGGTTGAGGATGACTGAGAGTATGCGGCAATCGTATTGCCTAGAACCGGGATTGGGAAGGACGGTGATGGAGTGTCAAGTGCCGTGTAAGGAGGGACAGATTGGAGATTTCCACCAGCCTCTGAAGCGACGGTACCAATAGATGAGGAAGTGGCAGTGAGCGAATGGGGAAATGTGGAAACTGCGCCAGCGACATCAGGAATAGAACAAGCTGTAGAAGGGGAGGAGGTACTAGTGGTGCCATGCGCTATATCAGCGAGTAGCCCAGTTGAACGACGGTCGTTCTTGACTGGAGAGCTCCGAAGTACAGCGCGAGCAGGTGGGGCGACCGAGATACATTGTTGCGATATACAGGGATCATTGTCAACTGACTGTATGTCCGCGAAGGCGATATCAATGTTGCCAGCACTCGATGTGGGTACCAATGATGCGTCATGTGTAGCCAGAGGCGCGAAGGCTTCCAGAACGACACCGTGCGGCAAGGCGGCGAGGGAGGAGGCATGGGCACCCCATGCTGTTGCACCAGCAGAGGCGTCCGAAGTGTTAGACGCCGTTTCTGTACGATGGTCACAGATTCTCCGCAACGGATACGATGGAGGCCTTGGAACTGCGGCGTAGGTTGAGTAAGGGGTAATATTAGTTGGGGCTGAACGAGGTGGCGTGCGTGCAAGCGTCACCTTGTATCACACCAAAAGTTCCCGGAAAAGGTAAAACTGGCAAATGGTGGCTTTCACTGCCGGCGGGTATAATCCGAGGAGTGTATGCAGGGGTGGCGATCGGGATAAGGTCCTGTAGTGCAGAGGGCACATCTTCGGGAGATGTCCCCTTTGCGGGGCGGTGGCGCGCAATTGTGCATAAAGGATATGACTGTGGGAATAGCAGGACGATGTCGCGATCAGAGGTGGTGGAGGAAAATGCTGTCGGAGCGGCGACAGTGCCTTGATGCAAGTCATAATAAACGTTGCGGATATGCTTGAGGATGTATATTGAAAGATTCCGAGAGCGCTGATTCCCTGTGCTTCGAACAAGTTCATTCCACATGACGCAGAACTCGTGTTGCAGTTCGGGAAGCGTCTCTTGAATATCGAGTTGAGAGACTAATTGCAAAGTCTTTGATCGTGAGTAGACGTCGCAGCGCCAACCGTGCTTAATATAAGCTTCGAATGTGCGCCGACAAATAAAAGTGAAATTAGCAAGTAACACGCTATCGCCGTGTGCAAGGTAGTTTTCGAGGGTGGGCTTTGATACGCGTAATTGGCTAGTGGCGAGTTCAAACCAACGGTCATCACGTTCTTTTGCCCTCGCAATGACGACGGAAATTACGCATTGGGAATAGTACTCTGCGAATGGGTCTCTGTAACGAGCATTCCTCAGCATGAGCCCGAATTCAACAGAATCTAAGAGTCCACTCCAGTCATTGTACAGAACACGACTCAGTGTTCTCCGGTTGATAGGAAGAGACGCTTCAGTCATTGCCCTGTTACAGATCATGATCCGGCGTTGTTTGGTCGACTGGGGGAGCAGATCTGATGACAATGTACGGTCCATCAGTCCAACTACAGCATCTGCCATCTTCTCGCCTATAGACGTCTTGAAAGCAGCCAAGGGATCGTCGAGCACTCTTGAGCCGCAGAAGTTTGGGATGCTCGCAAAGAGCTGCTCTAGCTCGTGGTCTTGATGCGAAGACTGGAGCGTCCATCTTAGAACACGGTTGTCAATCTCCGATGTCGATTTCCGGGCACATTCTTCGGCAACCCGCTCCATACCACGAACAAATTGTCTTTGATAATCATCCTTCAAGTAGCCAAAGCGGTCCCAAGCCTTGTCGTTGCAACAGTTGAATGCCGTGAGCCACCGGAGAATTCGGACGGCGACATATTGTATGCCGGTATAGAGGAGCCAGAGCGGAGAAGAGAGCGGGGTATAATAGGGGCTTTCGTGTCGAAAGATGGGCAAGAGCGTGAAGCATGCATATATGAGAGTGCAGAGCCCGACCCAAGACACCACAACTTTGAAGACCGTATGATTGGAACCAATCGTGAAAACGAGGAGACCTGCAAGAAATAGAACAAGGGACGCGTGTAGGAGGATGGGCAATGCGTCAACGGCCCATCGAAGACGCAGATCCTCGACACCTTTATCGAAAAATGCGCGAATCCTTGCTCGCTGATGCGGACTACTTGCAGACCGTGGTTGAGTGAGCCTGATGTATCGACGCGTCCACTGTTGCAACAGTATCGCCAGAAGGGCACAGGAAAGGGTTATAACCAAACTCAAGAACCAGAGCGAATTGACCCAGACAGCGGATTTCGGTGGAGAGAAAGCGAGAGGATTAGACAGGGTGGGAATGGTGGGGACATTAGAGTCGGCGAGGAGCTGATAAATGTTCTCGAGATAGAATGTAGGCTTATCCTGCGGATCCGGTCGAAGGTCCTGAACCGATATCTCAAGGAACGTTGCAACAACGGCAGAGAATAGACCAGACTACAACCTCGGGGTCAATCCAAATAACGTACAATAAACATGAGCGCTTACAAAGATAAGGATCCTATCTGCATCCGCCTTCAAGCCATCTGCCATGGTCCTGTCTTCTTCCTCCGCCATCTTCAGATACATGGAGAAGAGAGGTGATCTATCGTCATCAAAGTTGGGCTCCCCCTGCGACAAGTCGTCTTTCTCGAACTGGCGTGGGTAGCTTGCTGCGTGCTTCTATGAGAACAGTGAGGTTGCCACTGAATTGGAGGGACTGGTACCTGTTGGGATCACCTCCTCGGGCGCATTTTTAAGGTGAAACGCTCGACGAGTACTGGGAGGGTTGAACGGCGACATCTGTTGTTCGATATGATATGTCTCTGTGTAGGACGGACATTTGTGGGACGGACATTTAAAAAGGTCGTAGGGCGCAACCTCGGGCGGTTACCGAGTAGCCGTGGCACAACCACACGCAGCCACGGAGTAACCACGGGTCCGCCGTAATGGATGACTTCCCGTAATTAATGATGTGCACTTGCTTGTGCACCAACTCGGAAACACGTACAGTACAGCAAGATCAGAAACGTTGCGGCCTGCTTCTTAGGCACTTATGACCCGATGTCCATGGTCCGCGAGTCGACTCGCGGCGACCACCAACTCCGTGCCATCAAGATGGCAACAACAACAAAACAACAACACCATGGCCCACGCTCTCAAGATGACGACGGCAGCAACATCACCAGCCCCCACCTTCAAGATGGCACAATGGAAACGACAGCGATGATCATTTCGTGAGTTGAGTAGACTTTTTTTTGTATTCACCACTCCCAGTAGGGTCCTTAAAGCAACAACAACTGTGAGGGTGTTACAAGCCCCAGATCCTCAAGGCAATGAGGGCGATGACAATGCCAGCACCACAACCTTGAGGCGGTGATGGAGACAACAATCGCACTGCCGACTTGAAGGTGGCCACGAGTGAGCCCCTAACCCCTAAGGAAACAACCGCTAGCTGCAGGCCCTCAAGATGACGACTACCTCCCTCGGCCCTCAAGACAATAACTTGAATGGTTCCGGCTCCTTCACGCAAAGTGCTGCCTTCCCCTCCTCTCTTACCTTGTCAAAGTTGTCATGCGGCGCATCTCTCCTCCCCCTCCCCCCCCCAAGTCTCCTCGCCTGGTATGATATCGTACCCAAGGCACCCTAGTAGCATTTCACCGTCATGACTCAGGCTGCAATCTTCTGAGCTGACACTTCTTCTGTTTGCACTTATCGCATTACACCATCCCTGTCCTCCCTCGTGACCAGTAATGACCAGTAACACCCGCTTTTCAAATCACTTAGAATATCACCACTTATTTTTGTACAGACTTTTACACTCTGGTACAGTGTTCACGGCGTTCAACTTGGCGTCAGAACCCATAAGTAGATTATATAACTTTTATTTAGTTGCTACAATTACAGTAATTCCTGTGGAAAAAAGAACCGAGATGGGTGGCCGACCCCGCCTATGATATATGATAACTTACTACGTGGAAAAAACTGTCCTAAAGGGCCTTTGGTGATTTTTAAAGTTTGTTGCATGTGTCTCATAGCTGCCGTGATGGGCACGTGTCGCCATTTGACAGCATTCCAGCCCATGTTCTAAAACTCCGAGATGCCAATTGGGGCGATATTGTACTTTTACACTTCCTGGGAGCCAGCATCGAGCGAATCGCGTAGGGTGTCGCCGCCGCCTTGGTGCTTGCATAATCAGGTGCCAGTGGCTGGATTCTGATGCATCTGATGGAGAGCGCTTGCATCAATCGAGATACTGTACACACGTGGAACCGTTGACAGTGATTATGGGGGGCTCTCGTCCGAGTCGCACTCCCATTGCCCACGGCTGCGCACAGCTTGTCTGGCTACTTCACGTAGATTGTGGCATCAATACTTTTGCTTTTTGATCTCCACGAGATCTGTATCTTTCTGCTTTCTTTGGAAATATACTCAGCTAAAAACCCGATAGGGTGATGTCTTGTTCTTGCCTTAGTTCTTGCAAATTATCATGGCAAGGCAGATCTACAGTGCGGCAGGATATCTTGACTTAAAAGTAAATATGCATAATTATGCAGTAAACCAGGGAGCCGTAACAATGCAACATAGGATGCCCAAATAGAAGCTGTCAAGGCCCTAGTCACCCCCGTTTGCAGCATATGAATTGTCCGAGGATCGTAAGCAACCTTGTGAAACCTTCCAGTATGGTGACCTCAAGTTGGCGACGGATGTCTGCAAACGTATCGATAACCTCATCAAGCCCAGAAGCTTGATCCTTCATTGAGGTCACTAGGCGGTGTAGGCGCTGGATGTGGGCAAATGGAGGGCTCTACGGTATCGCTGTTGGCCTCAAAAAAAATGAAGACAAACCACCCTCACCTCGCCCCAGAGTTCCTCTACTACGAATTTGCCAAGGCGAGAGATATGTATACGGCATGCACTGCAACTAGAACCCTCAACCGTGTGTTGGTGAGCCTGAGACTCGGACGGCCTAAGGTTGGTGAAATAGTAGCGGGGAGTCTGGGTCCTGAATACCCTACTTATGAGGACCCCTATATGACCGATTAAGGCCGGGTCCTGATTCATTCCGAATGGGTCGACCATGATATCGTTGGCCGTCCAGTCACTTCCAATGCCGTCAGACTTGGGTCACTCTATATAATGACGCAAACAATACCAGTCGGCCATACTGTGGTGAGCCTGAGTCTTGGCCTGAGTATCATGTATATGTTGGATGCCCTATCAACTATTGACTAAATAATGGCACAAAAAGGTGACAATTGGCCGTACCTCATAAATCTGAGTGAAGAATGTGTCAAACTCCCCAAAGTTTCTAATCCTTTCCGCTGCTTCCGCATTGAAAGGGTGCAGGCGAGGGAAGACTAGGAGACGTTGATCCCCAGACCAAATAACCGTCAGTTGTCGGCAGGGAGCACCAGGCTCTGTTGCAAGCCCTAGTGACCCGTAGATTCCTGGCCTCTCCGATTCTCGCCCAGCTTTGACAAGCGTGACAGGAAGACCATTTCGCTTGCAAGTTGCGTCCCTTGACTTTTCCTCTCCTTAAACAGGGAAAAGGAGATAAGGAAAACCGTGACAACAAAACGCACTGAGGTATGTTGCTCGTTCTGTGCCGCTGGAGAGGAATTGTTCACCGACTCAAACCAAGGGAACCTCTAATACTGACGATGAAGCTTGTAACCATTTTGTGCAATCATAATGTAATTTTCTTCCCAGAACTGAGCTGTCGTTTCAGGCGCTTCTGGGACGGCAGGGGCTGGGCTGGCAGGGGTTGGGCCGGCAGGGGCTGAGTTGGCAGGGGTTGGGCTGGTAGAGGGAGATTGCGTGAGGGGGTCACTATTCGGAGGGGAGATAGAAGCCATGTAGTATAAACAATGTGAGAGATGTACGTCTGAGATATTCACAGAAGAGCTGCTAGCGTGGGGTGATAGAATGCCTCTATCAGCTGAAGGCGAAATATAAAAGTGGCCATGTATTGACGGTGACAAGCTTGGTGAGAAGGCACCCTGAGCTGTAAGTGGGAGTGACATAATTATTGGATACTGTATTGAGGCTATCGAGGCCTTCCTCTAAAACCCCTGTAGTAGTACTGTACCCTTCCCGGGAGTAGCATGATTTTCACCGATTTTGACAGTTTCGTTACTGCATTGCATACGGGACGCTTCAATCGGCTTACACTTACAGGTATTGCCAAGGATATTACACTCCAGTCGTAGACTCGTAGTTGCGCACTCGCGGATTCGGAGCTGCTTGCCCGTCTATTTCTCTTTTTTTTTTTTTTGTTCTGCTTCTCTGAGATGTTTGTGAGGCTCTCTAGTTAGGTTACCTACCGGTTGATCATTGCTTGAAGGACGATACTTGGGGTACCAGGCTTAGAGGTTATATTCGTGAGAATCGTCACCACTTCTTGAAGTGTCTAACGTCTCTCCGGAAACTCGCACAATTTGACCTATTCCTATTCTACTTCACGTGTGCTGGTCATCGCTTCCATGATTTCACGAGTTTCCGTTGAAGCAACCTGACTCAGGACGAAGGTCCATCACGAGATCACCTGGAACACTCATTTTGATCTGATTTTGATGACAAGAATATTTGCTAAGTCTATCATGTCGTTTGAGCCACTGGTACGGAACTTGGTTTCGTGCCTCATGAGTGCGCAGAGATAAATTACTACAGTACCAGGAATCGGACATCCCCGGAAGGCAAACGAGAAGCTCTCAGGTAGCATGCAGAACGTGCCAATATCACCAAATGAGGCCTTCCAATCAATCCGTCCCTCTCCTGATCGACCTGATCTGCGAATACTCCAAAACGACAAGTGGTGTCAATCTATTTTTGGGCAGAGAACCCAGGAAAGCTCCGTGGCATCACGTATACTGGCACACAGCTCATTGGTGATATAGTACCTGCGCCCCGTCGCCCAACTGCGTAATCATTTCTCCTGCTTCGGGGCCCTTTCATACTATTAAAATGGCTTGGAAACCCTTGATACTTTCAAATATATACAACGCTCTTCGGAACTTGAAGCGAGACTCGGACTGGTAGGAGTGTGGGAAGAAATAAACAGGGGAGGCCACTGGCACAGAAGGGGGGGAAGAGAACCGGTCATCGCTGACGACACGCGGGATACATGCAGATGTTCACAGTGAAGTTCTACATAGGGCTCTGTTCCCCAACGTGCACGTTAAATAGATTTTTTTTTTTAAAAGAAACGAACAGGGAGACGACAACTACAGCGAGTCATAGTGGTCTGAAGAAGGGATGCGATATACGGGCTACTACATTATTATTATGTCGACCGTGCGTGCACGAATTGCTATGCTTATAATATTTACTTCGGCAAGGGCAGCATGACAGATAGATAAGAGTCCATTCTCAGTCAGCTATTCCCCGTGATATAGCGTGATAGAGTGGACAACGGTACAACAAGCCAAAAGCTCACAAAAACTAAACGGCGCAGACCTCTTCCATTGGAGCAGTGGAGATCGGGGTCCAGGCGTCCTTGTTTGCGCCAAGCGTTCCAAAACCTGATGCAACGCTACAAACTAATCGCAAAGGAGCATAGGAAGAAGTGGCAGCGGGGGTATGATGCCCTTCTCGAGAAGTAAGAGGACTGAACTGGGACGTGGAAGTGGCTGGAGATGGCAACGATTCAATAGGGGGTGTGGGGAAAGATGAAGAAGAATGGTTGAGCTGGAAGTGATAGAGGACAGCGCGGACATCTGAATTGTGTGGTGGAGCAATGGTACCGCCAGGTGAACACAGAGAGGCCTGCGGAAATGGGGGACTCGAAGCTGCGTAGGTGGGGTAAGGGGTAGCGGGGCTGTAAGCGCCACCCTGTCTCGCTCTAGGGGTTTTCGGAGTGGCCGGCGTAAAGTCTTGCGTTGTGAAAGGCACATCTTCGGGAGATGGCTCCTTTGCGGGGCGGTGGCACGCAATTGTGCATAAAGGATATGACTGCGGGAATAGCAGGACCCTGTGGCGATCAGAGGTGGTGGAGGAGAACGCTGTAGGAGCGGCAAAAGTGCCTTGATGTAAGCCATAATAAACATTGCGGATATCTTTGAGAATGTAGATTGAAAGGTCCCGAGAGCGCCAATTCCTTGTGTTTTGAACAAGTTCATTCCACATGTCGCAGAACTCGTGTTGCAATTCGGGAAGCGCCTCTTGAATATCGAGTTGGGAGACTAAGTGCAAAGTCTTTGATCGTGAGTAGACGTCGCAGCGCCAACCGTGTTTTGAGTAGACTTCCATTGTGCGCCGACAAATAAAAACGCAATTAGCAAGTAACATGCTATTTTTTATTTTTATTTTTGAATCTGCAAGTAACATGCTATCACCGCGTGTGAGGTAGCTTTGAGCCTTTGATATGCCCAAATAGCCAGTGGCGAGTTCAAACCAACGGTCATTATGTTCTTGTACCCTTGCAATGATGATGGAAATTACGCATTGCGAATTGTACTTCGCGAATGGGTCGCCGTACCGGGCGTTCCTCAGCATGAGCCCGAATTCCACAGAATCTAAGAGTCCACTCCAGTCCCTGTACAGAACACGGCCGAGTGTTCGCCGATTGATAGGAAGAGACGCTTCGGCCATTGCCCTGTTACAGATCACGACCCGGGATTGTTTGGTCGACTGGGGGAGCAGATCAGATGATAATGTACGGTCCATTAGTCCAACTACAGCATCTGCCACCTTCTCGCCTATCGACGCCTTGAAATCAGCTAAGAGATCGTTGAACACTCGAGAGTTGCAGAAGCCCGGGATGATCGCAAAGAGCTTCTCTAGCTCGTGGTCTTGATCCGAAGACTGGAGCGTCCATAGTAGTACGCGGCTGTTAATCTCCGATGACGATTTCCGGGCACATTCTTCGGCAACCCGCTCCATACCATGAAAAATTTGTCTTTGGTAATTATCCTTCGAGCTGCCAAAGCGGTCCCAAGTTTCGTCGTTGCAACAGTTGAATGCCGTGGAACACCGGAGAATCCTGACGGCGACATATTGTGCGCCGGTATAAAGGAGCCAAAGTGGGGAAGAGAGAGGGGTATAATAGGGGCTGTCATGTCGAACGATGGGAATGAGCGTGAAGTATGCATATACGACAGCGCAGAGCCCGACCCAAGGCACCACGACATAGAAGACCGTACGATTGGAACCAATCGTGAAGATAAGGATAAGGAGGCCTGCCAGAAAGAGAACAAGGGACGCATGTAGGAGGACGGGCAATGCGTCAACAGTTTGTTGAAGATGCAGATCCTCGACGCCTTTATCAAAAAATGCGTGGATCCTTGCTCGCTGATGCGGACTACTTGTAGATCGTGGTTGAGTGAGTTTGATGTATCGGCGCGTCCACTGTTGCAGCAATATCGCCAGCAGGGCACAGGAAAGAGTTATAACCAAACTCAAGAACCAGAGCGAATTGACCCAGATGGCAGATTTCGGTGGAGAGAAAGTGAAAGGATTAGACTGGGTGGGAAGGGTGGGGGCATGAGTTTTATTTGAGTCGGCGAGGAGTTGATAAATGTTATCGAGATAAAATGCAGGCTTGTCCTGCGGATCTGGTTTAAGGTCCGGAATTGATATCGCAAGGAACGCGGCAACAACGGCAGAGAAGAGTGCAGACTACAGTAGTCGAGTTAGCATGTGGTGGACAACAATATTGGGACTCACAAAGATCAAGCTATCACTAGCTACCGTCTTCCAGCTTTCCACCCTCTTCTCATCCTCTACCTGCGCCATCTTTAAATACATGTCGAAGAGAGGCCCGGAACTATCGACAAAGCTGGACTCTCCTTGTAAGTCTTCTCCTGGGGCAGCGACTGAGTAGTCGCCAGTGTGTGTAACAATTAAAATTGCAGATATGTGCGAGGTAGAATGGTGGTGACGCACCTGTTCCGTCGTCCATAGAGTCGATCCTTTGGTACTGATTAGGCTTGGACATGGAGGGTTATCGAATGGGTGATGGAGAGCAAGAGGAAGTCGTTGTCCCTTTGTACCCAGCGGAAACTGCAGAGCGAAGACGATTGCCACATTGAAAATGCGAGGCCGACTTCGAGCCCTAGCCCTAGCCCTAGCCATCAGGGGCAGGCATGAGCAATACAAGGATGTACATGGCCTCTCATATCGACAAGTTACGGTCGTCCAAAATGGGGACGACGCATGTACAAGCCACGAGTATTCCCGCTCCAGGGGATTTCATCACTTTGCGGTGGGGCGATGTGACTACGAGACTTGGAAGTCGAAGGATCAGTGTCAACATTTCCTGTTCGAGGGTGAGATGAGAGACGGCATTGACCACATGGGATGGTCCCTGTACCACCGCTGCTTCAAGTTGGCTGAACCCAGTGAAGGGGGAGTGCGATCATATTGATGGCGCCGAAACGGACCGGATCCGGTCCGTTCGGAGTGGCGGGTCATACCTTCGGTCCGAGCCCTCAAGACATTTTGGGGATGCAAGTACGATGCGTGATCGACGCTTCCGGCCTCAGGCCTCAGGCTCGCTACACACTTGGCGAGCCTTCGCTTACACCTGAGGGGGCCCGCTAGAACCTTCCATGTCTTCTCACGATCTACTTCCGCCCTAGCCAGCATCAGGGACCCAAACTCGCGCTCCATCCAAGAGCATACTTAACTTCACGTATATGATGAACCAGTGTCTCATATTCAGCGCTGATACACCTTTTATTTTCTAATGGACACCTGCAAATATGGGCCTTTATGGCTACCTCGGAGTTACGGAACTCGCGCGACTAGCGTGCAGGCAGGTCGAGGAATTCGAGGATACCCGCAAGGTACGGTCCACCACCTACCAGAAGAAGAGACCCGAGCCGAGGCCTATGCCAGATGGGCAGCGGAACGACACCAAACCCAAAAGACTCGTTCACCTACCGCCACACCCTTGAGGCAACCAAACCCCCTACCCAAACCCCCTTTTCTCGATCCACAGTTCGCACGCTCCTTCGCCTCACAGTCGGTTATCCGTTCGTCGCGGACTACACGAAGCGGTTCAATGTTCAAAAAGACTGGACCCTATCAGACACGCTGTGTCAATGCGGCACGGGGGAACGATCACTCACTCACACCATCTACCACTGTCACCTCACAAACGCACGGTACTCGTGGCAGATACGGTCTGACGGCCAGGACATCTACTTTGGCGACCTCTTTTCCTTGACCAAAAGAGCGTCAAGATTACTCCCCTTCCTTCAAACCGTCCCTGCCCTGCACAAACGTGCAAGACCTCCAGACGCCCTTGGGACCTGGGTAAGAGACCACATTTTCAGCTTAATTCTGTCACCTATCCTGCAATTACACGGCTGTACATTCCTCAAAATTCTTGAAATGTTCTACGACAATTTGTGTCAGACGGAATCGAATACTACTAACCCGACGTAAACTCACCTTCAGTCCACCAGCACAACACTGTCCAACACGCTAAATCCCGCTGCGACGCCGCCTTCGTCAACGCCCTCCGCCTTAGTTCGCGCCAACCACACCGCCTTCTCCTTCGTCACCTTCTGTCCTTCCCCGACAGTGCCCACCCAAATATGCCAAGCTCACACGTCACAGTCGCGCTCCGACGCGCGACGGGCGGACAGGCTCCGCCCCGACCCCCGCCACGCGCTCGCGTTCCGGAAGCTGCCAGTGCGCGACGACAGGACCTTGTCGCGTTAGATGCTATTCGCGCAACACCCGCGCTGCAACTTGAACACGAGCACCCACGTACGGCATACTGCGCACAGCTTCGTCCGCGCCACAAAGGTACTAGTCATCGAGCACCCACATACGCCCCCAGCTTTCGAGCACCAATTCGGCCCCTGAGGAGCGTGCGAGGAAGCATTCAAGCACATCCCGGCGCGTGAGCTCTTCTCGTACCTTTTTCCCCACACGCGAGCTGCAGGGCGAAACTTGGTCACGGCGCGGCGCGCGAACGCTCCAAGAGCGCGCTCGTTGCGTAATCTGTTGGCGAGGAGTAGCGGGTATGCAACACGGTAATACAGACCGAAATTTGGACGGGAGTTATGTTTAGTCTGGGCGAGGTGGGAGCAAATGAGAAGGAGAGTTTGACGTGGTCTTTGTAGTTAGCATCCTTTATATCCAGGTCAGGACTCGCACAATCGAGAAAAGTACAATCGCACATCGTAGATTATGACGTCACGAGTTGTCATTGAGTTGTCAACATGTCAACAATCGCGTTCGAGTCGAAACATGAAGAAATGTAGCGAATCGTTCTGTCACTTAATTATTACTATCACAGCTGTCGTTCTTCGTTCACCCGTCCCTTCGTAGTGCGACCTGCGCTCACACGGCAATACCACATCAGTACCAGGCACCAACAGATGGTCAGGATGGGGATTTGACGAAGCGCGAGCTTTGTTTCTCCGCTCCTTGCGCGCCGTCATGATCTATGCACGGGGTGAGCCTCCATAAATAGAGGACAAAACTTACAAATAACCATCAATACCATAACACGACCATCAGGCTACGACGCCATGTTAGGTAAACTAGTGGGATGTGTCGGGTTGTGGGGGACCTGGGGCTACCGCAGGGAATAATGGCGCAGATTGCTGTTGCTGCAGGGGAATCGTGGTATCCCGTAGAGTGGTGGGGTGAAAAGCAGTATCAGAATTTGTTGCGAGCGATCTCGCCCCTGAAGGAATGTGGCCGGGCAGGGACATTGAGGTTGGGGATGACTGGGAATATGCGGGAATCGTGTCGCCCAGAACCGGGATTGGGAAGGACGGTGACGGAGTGTCAAGTGCCGTGTGAGCAGGGACAATTTGGAGATCTCCACTATCCCCTGAAGCGATGGTACCTATAGGTGAGGAAGTGGCAGTGAGCGAATGGGGGAGTGTGGAGACTGCGCCAGAGACATCGAGAATAGAACAAGCCGTAGAAGAGGCGGAGGTACTAGTGGTGTCATGTGTTATATCAGCGAGTAGCCCAGTCGAACGACGATCGTTCTTGACAGGAGAGCCCCGAAGTACAGCGCGAGTAGGTGGGGCGACCGAGATACATTGTTGCGGTATACAGGGTTCATTGTCAACTGAGTGCATGTCCGCGAAGGCGATACGAACGTGGCCGGTACTAGATGTGGGTATCAATGACGCGTCATGTGTAGCCAGAGGTGCGAAGGTTTCCAGCATGGCACTGTGGTGCAAGGCGATGAAGGATGAGGCTGAAGGGGCACGGGCCTCCCATGTCGTTGCACCGGCAGTGGCGTCCGAAGTGTTAGACGCCATTTCTGTAGGACGGTCACAGATTCTTCGCAGCAGATACGATGGAGGCCGCGGGACTGCGACGTAGGTTGAGTGAGGGGTAATGTTGGGGCTGAATGAGGTGGGGTGGGTGCGGGCGTCACCTTGCATCACACCAAAAGTTTCCGGAAAACGTAAAACTGGCTGGAGGTGGTGGCTTTCACTGCCGGCGCTTACATTCCGAGGAGTGTATGCAGGCGTGGGGACCGGGGTAAGGTCCTGTGCTGCAAAAGGCACGTCTTCAGGAGATGGCCCCTTTGCGGGGCGGTGGCGCGCAATCGTGCATGAAGGATATGATTGTGGGAAGAGCAGGATGCTGTCGGGATCAGAGGTGGTGGAGGAAAATGCTGTTGGAGCGGCGACAGTGCCTTGATGCAAGCCACAATAAACGTTGCGGATATGTTTGAGGATGTAGATCGAAAGGTTCCGAGAGAGCTGATTCCCTGTGCTTCGAACAAGTTCGTTCCACATGACGCAGAACTCGTGTTGCAGTTCGGGAAGCGTTTCTTGAATATCGAGTCGAGAAACTAATTGCAAAGTCTTTGATCGCGAGTAGACGTCGCAGCGCCAACCGTGTTTTGAGTAGCCTTCCATTGTGCGCCGACAAATAAAAACGCAATTAGCGAGTAACATGCTATCGCCGTGTGCGAGGTAGTTCTGAAGGGTGGCCTTTGATATGCCCAAATGGCGAGTTGCGAGTTCAAACCAACGGTCATCATGTTCTTGTACCCTCGAAATGATGACGGAAACCACGCATTGTGAATAGTACTCCGCGAATTGGTCTTTGTAATGGGCATTTCCCAGCATGAGCCCGAATTCGACAGAATCTAAGAGTCCACCCCAGTCATTGTACAAAACACGACCGAGTGTTCGCCGACTGATAGGAAGAGAAGCTTCGGCCATTGCCCTGTTACAGATCATGATCCGGCGTTGTTTGGTCGACTGGGGGAGCAGATCAGATGATAATGTACGGTCCATTAGTCCAACTACAGCATCTGCCATCTTATCGGCTATCGACGACTTGAAAGCAGCCAAAGGGTCGTCGAGCACTTTTGAACAGCAGAAGTTCGGGATGCTAGCAAAAAACTGCTCTAGCTCGTGGTCTTGATCCGAAGACTGAAGCGTCCATAGTAGTACGTGGCTGTGAACCTCCGATGACGATTTCCGGGCACATTCTTCGGCAACCCGGTCTATACCCTGAAAAAATTGTCTTTGATATTCATCCTTCGAGCGGCCAAAGTGGTCCCAAGTCTTCTCGTTGCAACAGTTGAATGCCGTGAGCCACCGGAGAATTCGGACCGCGACACATAGTGTACCGGTATAAAGGAGCCAGAGTGGGGAAGAGAGAGGGGTATAATATGGGCTTTCGTGCCGAAAGATGGGCAAGATCGTGAAGCATGCATATATGACAGTGCAGAGCCCGACCCAAGACACCACGACTTTGAAGACGGTATGGTTGGAACCAATCGCGAAGACAAGGAGGCCTGCCAGAAAGAGAGCAAGAGACGCATGTAGGAGGATAGGTAATGCGTCAATAGCCCATTGAAGATGCAGATCCTCGACGCCTTTACCAAAAAATGCGCGGAACCTTGCTCGCTGATGCGGACTACTTGCAGACCGTGGTTGAGTGAGCCTGATGTACCGGCGCGACCACTGTTGCAGCAATATCGCCAGCAGGGCACAGGAAAGAGCTATAACCAAACTCAAGAACCAGAGCGAATTGACCCAGATGGCGGATTTCGGTGGAGAGAAAGTGGGTGGTTTAGTAGACAGAGTTGGGGGGGTGGGGACCTGAGCTCTGTTAGGATCGGCGAGGAGCTGATATATATTCTCGAGATAGAACGTAGGCTTATCCTGCGGATCTGGTCGAAGGTCCTGAACCGATACCGTAAGGAGCGCCGCAACAACGGCAGCGAACAGGCCTGACTACAACCTCGGAGGTCAATCCACAGAGCGTAGAATAGACATGAGCGCTTACAAAGATAAGGGTCCTATCTGCATCCACCTTCAAGCCATCTGCCGTGTTCCTGTCTTGTTCCCCCGCCATCTGTAGATACATGGAGAAGAGAGGTCGTGATCCATCGTCATCAAAGTCGGGCTCCCCCTGCACTTTCTCGGGCTGGGGTGGGTAGCCAGCTACGCGCTTCTATGAGAATGGTGAGGTTGCCACCGATTTGGAGGGACTAGTACCTGTTGGCAGCATCCCGCTCCTCGAGCACATTTTTAATATCAAAGGCTCAATGTGTACCGGGAGGAATAAACGGCATCAATATGTCCGTGCGTAGGACAGTCATTTTAACAGGTCTTATATATAACTACAGTGAGTCTAGTTCCATTACTAGATTTTTCTGTGGGTTGATTCGACACTGGCACGAGGTAACCGCGAGGCCGCCGCAAGAACGTATTAATTAAACTCGATCTACTTCTGTCCGAAATAGTTCCGTCCGGATCTTCCGGGTTTCTGAGTGGTAGCATCACATACAAGGGGCTCGCGAAACTGTAGTTTACTGTAATGCAACTTTCTCATAAAGTCGAGTTGGCGACTGGGTTGGCGACTTGGTTGGCGAGTTGTTTTTTTTTGGATGGGGGTTGTTATATAAGCGGGTGCCTAACCAAATATGGTATTTCCTACTGAATATCCCGCGGTTCGTCTTCTCTCGATCCCAAAAACCTGCTCAATTCCCATGGCGCAAACACCCCCCTTCCCGGTCACAAAGTCTACACAACATCCTTCAGTGTGCACAAAAGAGGCCGTCGTGGCTGCGCTTGCCAAGTGGTCCGCAGAAGAGTTTGAAGCAGAGGTGTTCCGATGGCACCTCTGTGCTGCTCCGCTGCGCACGTACGACGTAATGGACGTGACCCCACAAGGCATATACCAAATGAACGTCAACCCCATATACATCAACAAGATCAGTGACACCCAAGTGGGTCCTCACCGGACCAGGTGGTATCCAGCACGCACTTGAGGGGACCTGTGTGCTTGATCCGACTTGCGTGCTCGCGGGGCCCATATGTAGACGCACACTCACAGGTAATACCCCTTTTCCCCTCCCATCCCAGAGAGTTAATATGCATCTGCGCAGTGCCAACACATAGCGCAGATGTCCTCCTCGTGACGTCTCCAAACCTGTCATCGCTCCCATTCCTCAACACTGAGATGTCGCGCAGCATGCGCACGCAGCTCGACCTCAACGTACCCGCCGATTCCAAGAAGCTCCGCGAGCATCGACGGCGCAGACATGTTCCTGTAATCGTACTATCCAGGCGGTCTTGTTGCGCGCGGGTCCCGAAGAGTGCATGACGATGTGCCCTGGGATCGTTCACTGGCGGCGTGGTAGGGTGTCAAGGGTGTGCACGCCCTTCCCCTGCTCTCTCTCCGCCCCCATCCAACTCAACTCATTTGAACAGTTTGACTCGCTCGTGCAGATGCTCGGCGGTTTCAATGTGCAAGAGGCCGAGGCGTACACTGAGTACATCTTCCGTCACGCAGCGTGCTGCTTGACCTGGAGGTCGCAGCGGTGACCATGACAATCAAGCGAGATACGGGGGATTTTGTTAGAGAAGGAGGGGGACAGACACATGGCCGCATTCTCACAGCTCAAGATCCGCGAAGGCAAGCCGCCGATGCGCCTCGATGCTCACAGGCTCCCGTGGCCATCTGGGAGGTTTTAAGCCAGGAGAAGCTCATTGCGGCGTTGTAAGTTGTTGTGTAGCACTGACGTGTTGTGAGGGCGACATTGTTCCGTTTGCGTTTGGAGTGAAAGATGTTTGCCAACAGCAGGGCGACAATGAGGAAACAGTGGCAAGGACAGCAACGACAACATGACAACGGTGGCAGCGGAAAGTCGGCGGCGGTGGGGGTGGGGGGTAGCGACAGCGCCAGCAGGCACGCTGTAGCCTGAGCTACCTTCATTTGCAAACTACTACCTGTAAATATTTGCAATAAATGTATTTCTTCTATATTTTGCGAGATGTGTGATCTAGCCCTAGTAGTTCTAGGGTTTCTGGGCAATTCTGCTGGCACTAGGTCTGCTCAACCTAACGGGTACGGAAGGCAATATTCGCATTCAAGTGGTTGTACAGGATTGGCACCCAATAAGCCCCAGTAGACAGAAATATGGGCCTGCCGGATCCCCAAACCCGAGTATGGGCGCTCCCATTCCAGCAAGCCCCTTGGTATTACAGTGCAGTATATGTGACGCTGTGTTTTGACCAATCAAAATTCTCTGGATCGAATATGAATGCCTAAGCCTTCTCCATATGGCTTAATCATGCAAGTAAGCGCGTGGCTCATGGGGTCGTGGCACTTGTCACCGGACAGTACTAGATCAGATCAAGGACGCCGGTTGAGGCAATATTGTACTTATACTGTTCTTGGGAGCCATCGGCCCGCGAGAAGCATTGAGCAAATCGTGTGGGGTGTCAATGCCGCTGTCTTCGATACTTCCATAATCAGGTGCTGGCGGTTGTGGGTTTAATCATGGGGTTAATGAGCCCCGGATTCTGATGGAGAGTCATTCTCTCGTAACTTACTGTAAGATACTGACAACCCCATTTCAGTTCTTTCTTCTTCCCGCCTTCACCGGTTCACCTGCCATCGCTGCCTCCACTCCAAGTCCACTCATACATTCAAGGCAGCAAATGCAACATCCTAACAACCCCACCACACATTTATTCTTCTACCATAGCCAGGACACTACCACCCCCCCTCCCCTTTCCCACACGACAAACCCTTTTTAGTGATGGAAGAGTAAAGTTGGATCTGAAGTACTCTGAAAT
>Ga0137385_10000506_pt1 | contig 31527 bp, 31 predicted proteins | sample SagtaG_FD_104921 | JGI IMG/M metagenome (GOLD analysis project Ga0137385, IMG submission 104921) | Vadose zone soil microbial communities from Sagehorn Ranch, Mendocino, California, USA - Sage2_R_80_16 metaG | ecosystem: Environmental > Terrestrial > Soil > Vadose zone | place: USA: California... | reverse complement strand
TCTGGCGTGGCAGCTTGCGGCCCGCCTACCGCGCGCTGACGAAGCTCGGCGGCGCCCGCCCCGAAGTGATTGCCGGCGTCGCGTTGGATCTCGACAGCGCGATGACGTATTACCGCGGCAGCGGCTTCTGTGACGCGGACTATCGCGTGGGATTGGCGGCACTCGGCTTGGACAGCGTTGAAGTGGCGCGCCTCGCGACACTCCCGCCGGTGGTTCGCTACGACACATTACTCGAGCGGGGGTCGCTGAGCCGGTACTACGATGGCCTCGAAGTCGCTGTCGCCGAGCGCGCCACGCTGCTGCGCGGCGAGCTGGAGCGGTTGCATCCCGATCTCCGATTCGCGTTCCGCGCGACGACCGTCCCGGCGGATTGGTTCTCGCTCGGATTGTTGCGCGGGTTCTCGAGCCCGGATGCTCCTGTGCTGCTGTGGCTCACAGAGCGCCGCGGGCGCGTCCTGGTGCAGCGCTACGCGGAGCGCGACATCTTCGCGCTTTCCGCGCTGGGTCTGGAGCCGCAGCGCAGCACGTTCGCGCCAGGCGAATGGTCGCGGTTGCGATACGCCACATTCAGCGATCATGCGGGGTTTTGGCTCGATGGCGCCGCGACCGACAGTTTGGGTCGTGTGATCCGGCGCTTCATCAAGTGAAGGCTTGCCGAGGGGCCCGGACGCCCGGTAATTTCCTTCCTGGAAGTGGTGGGGCCGATGGTCGCGGATGGCCGGCTTGAGGGGCCACCCGAGGAAAGTCCGAGCTCCACAGGGCAGACCGCCAGGTAACGCCTGGGCGCCGTAAGGCGACGGAACAGGGCCACAGAGAACAGACCGCCCTTGTATCCAAAGGGTAAGGGTGAAACGGTGGGGTAAGAGCCCACCGCGCGTCCGGCAACGGGCGTGGCACGGCAACCCCCGGTCGGAGCAAGGCCAAATAAGCAGCGAGACCCGGCCCGGGTCGTTTGAGCTGCGGGTAGGCCGCACGAGATGGCTGGCGACAGCTATCCCAGAGAGATGACCATCTGCTCGTACCAACGAGTAAACAGAACTCGGCTTATGGTCTCACCACTTCCTCCCCTGTGACCACACAGCCGCCCGGTCCCTCCAGATCCGCTCCCTATCCCCCCCACTGGGAGAATGTCGCGGACCTCCGCGTGTTTCGGACCACCGCTCAAGAATGGGAGAAGCTCATCGGCTGGCGGACCGACATGCGTAAGCGCGGATGGAAGTTGCTCAAGGTGATGAGCGAAGAGACCGAGGTGGTCGCCATCTTCGGACGCACCAAGACGAAGGAATAGTCGATGCGTTGCGTTGTTGTTCTGGCGGCCGCAGCCAGCGCGCTGAGCTGTACGCCGAAGAATCCTCCATCCAATCCGACACCAATGAATCCTCCGGCGGCTCCGCTAGCTGCACCGCCGCCGCCGCCGGCGCCGCCGTCAGCCGCTGGTGGCCTGCGCCTGGGACCGAGCACGCTCCGCTACGTCGCGCACCAGGCGCTGCACGCGGAGCAGCAGCTGCCAGGGCAGGCCACCCAAGTCATCGATCGGGGAACGAAGTTGTTTCTCACGGCCACGATCGTCGGCCCCGCGGACAGCCTCGGCTACCGGTTGACGTTTACGGTCGATTCGATCGCGCTCGACTCTGGCACGACCCTGCCGCCGACCATCGATCTCAACGCTGCACGGGGCCTGGTCTACGACGGCCGGCTGACGGCGTCAGGGCGGTCGGCCATTGCGCTGGTGTCGGACTCGACGCGTGCCGTCGCTTTCGTGCAACTCCTTGGCCTGTTGCGAACCTTTTACCCGCGGCTGCCACCCAGCGGGTTGGTCCCTGGCGCCGAGTGGACCGACACCACGACGACTGACGACCGGGTGGTTATCGATGTCACGCGAACCTCGGTGAACAATTCACGTGTCGCCAATTGGGAGGATAGAGGCGGGATACGCGTGCTACGCATGGACGTGACGTCCCCGTACACCGTGTCGGGCAAGGGAACGCAGGCCAACCAGCCTGTCGAGGTGAAGGGGTCGGGGACGGAGACGACGCGCAACTTTGTCGCCGCCGATGGCCGGTACCTGGGTGCGGAAGCCACGGATAGCTCGACGATTACCGTCACGTTCCCATATCAAACGGTCACGATTCCCGCAGTCCGCGTGCTCCGCTCGACGATTATCGCGAAACCGTGAGGTTCGCTCTCGCCGGCCTGCTCTGCGCAGCAGCCCTGAACCCCGACCGTCTCGTCGCCCAGCAATTTTTCCCCAACCGCGCCGCCGCATACCTCTTTCCCACCGACGTTCACGATGCGCGCGCCATCTGGGTCAATCCCGCAGGGCTCGGCGTGCTGCGCGAAGCGTCGGTGTACGCGGAGGTAGGAGTCGGGGACCCCGGGTCGCGGGGACGGCTGCGCCAGATCAACGCCGGCTTCAATTCGCGGGGGCTGTCGTTCGGCTATCAACGGGACTTCTTCGACGGGGGCGTGCGCGGCAGCACCATCCGTCTGGGACTCGCCGGGGGGGCGGGCGGGCTGGCGGCGGGTTTTGCCGTTGCGCGCTACGGCGGCGGCGGCACCAACGAGACCGGCTGGGATCTCGGCATGTCGTACGTCGCCCGCCCCGGGTTGACGCTTGGCGTCGTGGCCGCGAACCTCGGCCAACCGATCGTACGGGGAGTGCGGCAGCGGCTGACCTACATACCGGGTCTGACCTGGCATCCCGGACCCGTGCCTGCAATCGCCTTCTCGACCGCCGCGAACATCACACCGGACTCGGTGGCGTCCTATGCGTTTGGTTTGGGCTGGCGGACATCCGGCACGTCGTCGCGCTGGCCGATCGAGATCCTCGCCCGGCTCGATACCGACGGCGGGCTGCGACGCGCGGCGTTCGTGCTGGGCTTCTCGATCGGCGGAGAGAATCGCTTCGGCGCCGTCGCCTCCTCCCCGGGCGACGTGTCTCATATCGACGGCGCCAGCGTGTACGCGCTGGTGGCGCGGGAGCCTCGGCCCGGGCGTCGTTAGAGAGAGCGGCGCGTCCGAGACCGGACGCGCGGGCGACCCTTCCGCGCCCGGTCCATCGCGTCGCGCTCGTTGAGCTGTCCGCTCAGCAGGATCATGTCCCGAAATGACAGACTGCGAAACACCGTGTCGGCGAGCTCGCGCGACTCGGTTCCGCGGATCACGAGACGAAACGTGAGACCGCCACGCACGTCAAACCCCATGTTCGTGTGCACACTGTCGCGCGCGTACGAGCGCACGCCGTGCGGCGTGATGATCACCGTGCGGCGACGGGTAAGCAGCAGGAGTGTGGTGTCTTCCTGACCTGCAGGTTGATAGGCGTAGAGCGCGACATCGCCCGGATTGAGGGCGCGGCGCGCCCGCAGCGCGCGTGTGAGACTGTCCGGCACGGGCGGCCGGATCGCGACCTCTGGCGCCTTGCTGAAGACGGTGTACGCGACGACGGCCGCCCCGGCGACAAATGCGATGAACAGCAGACAACCCGCTACGCTGAGGCCGAGCAGCGACTTGTAGAACATCGCCGTGAGGCGCCGCCGGAATGGAACGTGCACGCGATCGCGCGCCGCCGTCGGCAGCGCGTTCACTAACGCACGACTGACCTCGCTGGCCATCTGAAAACGTTTCTTGCGATCCTTCTCGAGCATCCGCTCCAGCACGACGGCCATCTCTTCCGGCACGTCGGGGCGCTCGCGGCGAATCGGGGGGGGCGTCTGCGTCAGCTGCTGGGCCAGGATCGATGCCGACGATGGACCGTCGAACGGGGGTGTCCCGGCGAGCATCTGGTAAAGGACGATGCCGAGGGAGTAGATGTCGGACCGGCCGTCCAGCATGTCGCCCGCTGCCTGCTCGGGACTCATGTACTGCGGCGTCCCGATGATCATGCCCTCGCTGGTGAGTTGTGCAGTCCCGGGCTTCGCTTCGTGCGCGGCGTGGGCGGCTTTGGCGATGCCGAAATCGGTCACCAGCACGTGGCCGCTCTTGTCGAGCAGGACGTTGTCCGGCTTGACGTCGCGGTGCACGATGTCATGGCTGTGGGCGTACGCGAGCGCGTCGGCGACCTGGCGCGCGATGCGCGCGGCATCGCCGATCGACAGCTTCTGATGCCGCTCCAGGAGGTCGCCCAGCGACGGGCCGTCGATGCACCGCATGATGATGTAGAAGACCTCTGCCTGCCGGCCGACCTTGTAAATCGGCACGATATGCGGATGCTCGAGGCGCGCCACGGTCTGCGCTTCGCGCAGGAAGCGCTCCGCGACGTTCGGAGACGGCGCGAGCTCGACGTCGAGGACCTTCACCGCGACGTCGCGGTTCAAGGAGTTGTCGCGGGCGCGGAACACCGCGGCAAAGCCCCCCTGACCCAGCAGTGGGCCAACGGTAAATTCCGGACCAAGCGCTTGTTGCAGGCGCTTCTGGAGGGCTTCGAGGTCCATGGCGGTGCAAAAAGCTAGGATTGCAGGACGCGTTCTGCTAGGGACGAGTGCGCTGTTCGTCGTCTGGCTATTCGGTGTCTGGCCGCCGCCGATGTGGTGGCGCAGCCACGAGCCGCGGTGTACGGCGATGATGCGGGTACGGTCGGACTGTCGGACGGTCGGACGGTCCGACCGTCCCGCGGATCATCACAGCCCGTTACCGGTCCTCGAGCGCATGATCATCATCGCCGAGGACTCGCGATTCAAAACGCATCACGGGATCGATTTCATCGAATTGCGCGACGCGTGGGCCGCGGGTGGACATCGGGGTGCGAGTACCATCACCCAGCAACTCGCCAAGAACCTTTATCTGTCGCCCTCCCGCTCGATCTTTCGAAAGCTCAAGGAAGCCGTGACTGCGGTCCGGCTCGAGCTCGCCCTGAACAAGACCCGCATCATGGAGTTGTATCTGAACACCGCGGAGTGGGGACCGGGCGTGTGGGGCGCGGGCGCGGCGAGCCGGGCCTACTTCGGCCTCACACCGTCACAACTGAGCGACGCACAGGCCGCTGCGCTTGCCGCCACGCTGCCGCAGCCTCGGACCTCGAATCCCGCGTTTCGTCCGGCGCGCATGCTCGAGCGTCGGGATTTGATCCTCGCGCGCTACTACGGCGGCAAGACGCCGGTACCACCGGCGGAGGAAGACTCGATTCCAGTTATTCCCCCGATTGAGCCGCCTATTCTACCGCCGATACTGGACTCGCTCGTGATTCCGGATACCGTCCCGGTTCCAGATACGACAAAGGACCACCCAGACTCGGGTGGTCCCGTTGACCACTGACTAAAACCCGCTGCGTCGGTGCGTCTAGTTTTTGCAGGTCTCCGCTTAGTCTACCAACCGTAGGGGCATCACGAGCGCCATGTAGGACGCCGGATCGTTCCAGCCGACCGGCTCGATCGTCGCGGCGCGCTCCGGCGCCTTGAACGTGAAGCGCACTTCGTCCGTCGGCATGTACTTGAGGATCTCGAGCAAGTACATCGCGTTGAATCCGATCTCCAGCGGCTCGCCTTCGTACGTCACCGCCAGCTCGTCCTGCGCTTCGCCGAGATCCGGGGTCTGGACCGAGAACTTCACGTTGCCACCGGAGAAGGCGAGGCGGATGCGATGCGTCTGATCGCTGGCGACCACGCTCATGCGGCGCAGCGCGGCGGCCATGGCCAGTTTGTCGACGGTCGCCTGTTTGTCGTTCTCGCGGGGAATCACCTGCTCGTAATTCGGATACGGCCCCTCGATCAACCGGGAGAACACGAGCGTCCCGCCGGCGCGAAATCCGATGTGGTTGTCGCTCTTCGCGAGCTCGATCTCGGCATCGCCCGGGTAGAGCCGGCGGATCTGCTCGAGCGCCTTGGGGGGAACGATGAGATCCGCCGTCGATCCACCGGTCGCCGGCACATCCATCTTGGCCAGGCGGTGACCGTTCGTCGCCACCATGCGCATCCGGTCGGGGCGCAGCTCCCAGAGCACGCCGTTCAGGATCGGCCGGCTTTCCTCCGTCGACGCGGCAAACGCCACGTGTCCTACCAGCTTGTGGACGACGCCGGCCGCCGCTTTCCAAGCCTTCTCGAATTTCACCGCGGGGAACGAGGGAAACTCCTCGCGGGGCAGGCCCAGCAGTTTGAACTTGGAGCGACCCGACTCGATCGAGACGCGCGCTTCGCCGGCCGCGGTCACACGCACCGGGCCCAACGGGAGCTCGCGGGCGATGTCGACCAGCTTCTTGGCCGGCAGCGTCACGGCGCCGTCGGCATCCACCTCGGCGGCCACCGTCGTGCTCACCGCGATGTCGAGATCGGTGCCGGACAGCCGCAGACCGCCGGCCTGCTTCGAGGCTTCCACCAAAACGTTGGCCAGCACGGGAAGCGTCGTTTTGGCGGGGATGGCAGCTGCCACTGCCGCCAGGCCTTCCTGCAGCTGTTCCCGCGTGATCGTGAACTTCATGCCGGGCGCGTCGTCTCCGAAATGAGGAAAGTCTTTAGTACTACTTCTCTATATAGAACTACTAGTAGTAGTAGCAGACACCGGGGATATGTGGGCGATGTCGCTAAAGCGCAACCAGTGCAACACCTGTACGTCGTCACCTGATGTTGGTGCACTGTTGGGACTGTTGGCGCTTTGCGGATATCCCAGCGGTTGTCCCCACAACCCACATCCCACCGTGTTTCCCACGCCGCTTTTGTTCGTTACAGTGCGGACAATTCCTGCCGTGCCATCTCCACGCGTTCTTTGAACGTGCGGTCGCGCATCATCTGGCGCTCGACCTTGTCCACGCTGTGAATCACCGTCGAGTGGTCCCGGCCGCCGAACGCCTGCCCGATCTCCACCAGCTGCATGCCCAGCATGTCGCGCGCCAGGTACATCGCGACCTGGCGGGGAATGGTGAGCGTTTTGGTCCGGGCCTTGGAGCGGAGTCCCTCCGGCGTCACGCCCCAGCGGCGGGCCACGACCTCCTGCACGCGGTCGATGCTGGGCGCCGACTGGCTCCCGCCGCCGTATCCTGACCCTGACCCTTCTTCACCCTGGCGGATCTTGTCCGACAGCGCTTCGCGCGCGAGCTCGATCGTGACCTCGCGGTTTTTGAGCGACGCGAAGAGCAGGAGCTTGATGATGCACCCCTCGAGTTCGCGCACGCTGGAGCGGATATGCTCGGCGATGAAGCGCAGGACATCGTCCGGGATCGTGAGCTCGAGATGATCCTGCTCCGCCTTTTTCCGCAAGATCGCGATGCGGTGCTCGAGATCGGGATGCCCGATGTCGGCCACCATCCCCCACTCGAACCGTGAGATCAGCCGATCTTCCAGCCCCGGGATTTCCTTGGGCGGCCGGTCGGAGGTCAGCACGATTTGCTTGTGCGCCTCGAACAGCGCGTTGAACGTGTGGAAGAACTCCTCCTGCGTCATTTCCTTGCCTTCGAGGAAATGCACGTCGTCTACGAGGAGCAGATCCACGTCGTTGCGGTAGCGCCGGCGGAACTCGGACATCGTGCGCGCGTGAATCGATTCGATCACGTCGTTGATGAATTGCTCGGCGCCGAAGTACTGCAACCTGGTCTCGGGGTTTTTCTCGAGCACCGCGTGCGCGATCGCCTGCATCAAGTGCGTCTTCCCGAGTCCCGTCGCGCCGTAAATGAACAGCGGATTGTAGGTCTTGCCCGGCGCTTCGGCGACGGCGTGGGCCGCGGCCGCGGCGAGCTCGTTCGACTTCCCGATCACGAACGTCTGGAAACTGTACCGTTCGTTGAGCGGCGTCGTCCCGATGTTGGTGGCTGTCGCGACGCCGGAGCTTTCGCGCGGCGCCACGAAGAAATCCATTTGCGGCCGGCGCTGCCGGTCTTCCTGCACGCGAAAGACGACGGTCGTCGGCCGGCCGAGGACGCGCTCGGCGGCGCGCGCCAGGAGCGAGGCGTGCTTCGACTCGTTCCACTCCGCGGCGAACTGATCGGGCGCACCGAGAATCAGTCGACCCTCGTCGAGCGCGATGGGCTCGGATGGCTCGAGCCACGTCCGCACCGTCGCCTCCGGAAGTTCACGTCGAGCTTCGTCGAGGAGGCGCTTCCAAGCTTCGTTTACCGATTGCTCCATTACGATTTTCTGATTTTAGGAAGGACGTCCAGCAAGGGCGGCCCGAAAGTACGGGCCGTATGTGGAAAAGTCAACCTTGACCGGCCCGTCGCGAGCCGGGTAACTTTCTCCGCCTTACTCGAGGAATTTATGGGTCCGACGTATCGGCCGCGCAATCGGCGGCGCATCAATAAACATGGATTTCGCGCGCGGATGAAAACTGTTTGGGGCCGCGCCACACTGTCCCGCCGGCGCAAGAAGGGTCGCAAGCGTCTCACCGTCCGTTCTCCATCCAAACACCGGAGCCGGTAAACGCGCGAGCGGTACCCGCGCCGCGTACGCATCGCGCGCGGCTCGGAGCTCATGTCCTGCTGGGAGGCAGGCCGCCGGCGGCGCACCCAGCATCTCGACTTGGTCTGGCGTCACAATGCTTCGGGTCATGCGCGCATCGGTCTCATCGTCCCGCGCCATCAATCCACCGCCGTGGCGCGTAATCGCGTGCGGCGGCGGCTGCGTGAGATCCTGCGGCGCGACGTGCTGCGCAGGCTTCCCGCCATCGATCTCGTGGTCCGCGCGAAGCGCTCCGCGTATACCGCCTCGTTTGCAGCGTTGCGCGCCGAATTGACGGGCGCGGTGGAGACGCTGACGTGACGCTGCAACGACTGCCGCGGTTTGCCGTAATGTCACTCATCCGTGGCTACCAGCTCACGCTGTCGCATCTCGTGTTCACACAGTGCCGGTTCGAGCCGTCGTGCTCGCGCTACACCTACGAAGCGGTCCAGCGCCATGGGGCGCTGCGCGGCACATGGCTTGGCATCCGACGCATCCTCAAGTGTCACCCGTTCCACGCTGGCGGATATGATCCGGTTCCCTAGGACCGTACGTGGATAAGCGCAACCTGCTGATCGCGTTCGTGCTTATGATGATCGTGGCTGTCGCGCCGTCGATCATCTGGCCGACGAAACCGAAACCGGCGGTTGGGCGGTTGAGCGGTTCGGCGGACAGTGCTGTCGTTCGCGACTCGGCGTCACGGCTCAGCACGCCCCAGAGTCCACCAACCGCCCAACCGCCGAACCGCCCAACCGCCGACACCGGCCGGATCGTCTGGGTCACGTCTCCGCTCTATCGGTTGGGGTTCAGTACCAAGGGTGGCCGTCTCGTTTCCGCGGAACTGTTGCAATACCAGTCATTTGCTCCCGGCGATTCCGTGAAACCGGTGCAGCTCGTCCCGGCAGGCGATGCGTTTCTCCGGCACCGGCTCGTGCTGCCCAGCGGCGACACCGTGTCGCTCGCTGACTGGGATTTCCAGCCCACCCCAGACGCGGGCCTTGTGGTCCACGCGGGGCAGGCTGCCACACCGCTCCGCCTCGAAGCCGACCGTGCCGGCTCGCACGTGACGCTCGAGTATTCCTTCGTCCCGGACCAGTATCGCTTCGACGTGCGCGGCTCGGTGAGCGGCCTCGGGAGCGGTGGCGCGGTGTTGCTCATCGATCTGGCGGATGGCTTGCGTTCGGCCGAAAAGGATTCGCTGGACGATTATCGGCACTACTCGGTGGTCACGAAAGCCTCCAAGACGGAGCGCACCGATTTTGGCAAGATCCGCCCCGGCGAGCGTACGCTCTTCAACGGTCCGTTCGAATGGGTCGGCGTAAAGTCGAAGTACTTCTTCACGGCGGCGCTCGCGTTGGACGAGGGACAACCGCCGTTCGCCGGTGCCGTGGCGGTCGGGGGACCGCGCACCGGTCGCGCGGCGACGCGCGCGCGCGTCATGCTGACGATGCCGGTTCAGCCGGCCGGCACGTTCCGCTATCAGGTGTATGCGGGCCCGCTCGAGAACCGCCATCTCGCGCCGATGGGCCACGGCCTCGATGACGCCAATCCCTACGGCGGCATCTTCCGGCCGATCATTCAGCCCGTCTCGGTCTTCGTCGTCAACATTCTCCTGTGGATGCACGAGCGGCTGCACCTGGCGTATGGGTGGGTGCTGGTTCTGTTCGGCATCGTCATCCGCATCGTGCTCTGGCCCCTGAACCAGAAGGCGATGGAATCGGGGATGCGCATGCAGGCGGTGGCGCCGCTGATGAAGGAAATTCAGGATAAATACAAGAACGAACCCGAACGGCTGCAGCGCGAGACGCTGCGCCTCTACAAGGAACACGGCGTCAATCCGTTCGGCGGCTGCCTGCCCATGCTGTTGCCGTGGCCGGTCCTGCTCGCACTCTTCTTCGTTTTTGCCAATACGATCGTGTTCCGCGGCGTGCCGTTCCTGTGGCTCCCGGATCTCTCACGCCCCGATCCGTTCAAGATCATTCCCATCCTGCTTGGCCTGTCGATGTTCGGGCTGTCCAAGGTGGGCCAGATCGGGGTGCCGCCGAATCCCCAGACCAAGATGATGGTCTACTTCATGCCCTTGTTCATGACGGTGTTGTTCTTGAATTTTGCGTCAGGCTTGAACCTGTACTACGCGGCACAGAATCTCTTCAGCATCCCGCAGCAGTATCTGATTGCGAAGCGGCGCCTGCGCCAAGCGCCGGTGTCCGGGGTCCGCGTCGCCCCGCCGGTCAAAACGACGCCGGTCAAGACGTAGACTGCTCTCCGACCCCATCGTCGCGCTGGCGACGCCACCGGGTCGCGGCGCACTTGCCCTGATTCGCCTGTCGGGCGCCGGATGCTTCGAGCTCGCCGCCCGCTGCCTGGAGCCGTTCCGCCCGACCCCGCCGCGCACCGTGTTTCGGGCGCGCCTGTCGCAGCCGGATTCCCGCGCAACGGTGGATGACTGTCTCGCCGCCTGCTTCCCCGCGCCGCACTCCTACACCGGCGACGAACTCGTCGAGATCACGACGCATGGCGGTCTGGTGGTGCCGGCGGCTGCGCTCGCCGCGTTGGTGGCCGCCGGCGCGCGACCCGCCGCGCCGGGCGAGTTCACGCGCCGCGCCGTGCTGAACGGCAAGATGGACTTGCTGCAGGCCGAGGCGACCGCCGATCTCATCGATGCGGGATCGCCCGCGCAGCAGCGGCGCGCGCTGCAGCAGCTCGAGCGTGGCCTGTCCGACCGCCTCGCGGCGCTGCGCGGTGAAATCCTCGAGCTGGAAGCCCTCATCGCCTACGACATCGACTTCCCGGAAGAAGATGAGGGGCCCGTCTCTCCCGAACGCGTGCGAGGTGCGTGGGACGTGGTGCGTGGGCGAGTGGCCGAGCTGCTCCGGACCGCTCCGGAGGGCGAGCGGCTGCGCGACGGCGCGTTGCTGGTGATCGCCGGCCGGCCCAATGCCGGGAAATCGTCGCTGTTCAATGCGCTGCTCGGCACCGAGCGCGCCATCGTCACCGAGATCCCCGGCACGACGCGCGACGCCATCGAAGCGCACGCCGTGATCGAAGGCTTTCCGTTCCGGCTCGTCGACACAGCCGGGTTGCGCGAGAGCGAAGAACGCATCGAACGAATGGGAATCGAAATATCCAAGCGCTATCTCGATGCGGCCGATCTTATCCTGTTCTGTCGAGATCAGGAGCACGATGCGTTGCCGGACGTGGGTGTCAAACCCGTCGTGGAAGTTGTCACTAAAGCCGACCTGCCGGACCGCCCATCGGCCCATCCTCCCATCGGCCCATCGGTTTCAGTCGTAACCGGCAAAGGGCTTCCCGAGTTGCGTCGCCGTCTCGCCGAAGTCGCGTTCGGCCGCCTGCTCGCGCTCGGCGATGTCGAGCCGGTCGTGACGCGCGCCCGACACCGCACCGCGCTCGAGCGCTCGCTGGCCGAGCTCGATGCCTTCTGGACCGCGCGGATGGCCGGTGTCGATGCGGCGGCGGCGGCGACCCATCTGCGCGCCGCGGTCCTGGCGCTGGACGATTTAATCGGCGCGGTTACGCCGGACGATGTACTCGATCGCGTGTTCGCGGCGTTCTGCGTGGGGAAGTGAGTGCGTCGATCATCGAGCGCGCCTTGGCGAGCGTCCATCGAAGGCCGCTGAAGCGGGCGCAGGTGCCGAAGGGGTCGGGAGCGGAGACGAGTGGTACGGCGCGCGTCACGATCCCACGAACTTCTTCGGCGTCCCGCGCAGCGCGCTGGCGCCGGCCTGCGGCCGCCACAGTGCCGTCTGCTCGATCAGGGCGGCGAGCTCCATATCGCTCGCCGTGACCCCGCCGGCGCTGTGAGTCCACAGCTTCACCTGGACCTTACCCCAGCTCACGGCGAGATCGGGATGATGGTCTGCCGCTTCCGCGACGAAGCCGATCGCATTCACCAGCATGAGCGTGGTGGGCCAGCCATCGGTCTGATAGTCGCGGACGATCGCCCCGTTTTCGAGCCGCCAGGCGGGCAGGCGCTTCAGGTGCTCGGCGATTTCGGTGGGCGAGAGTTTAGTCGAGGGTTTCACGGTAGCTCGCTGACTGGCCGAAGTTTTCCTCCACCTCGATCTCGATCGTCTTGAGGTGCAGTGAGCCCAGCTCGGCGCGGACTCGACCGGCGAGATACTGCGACAGCATCTCGACCGTCGTGTTGGGGATGGGCAGGATCACGCAATCGCGTGACGGGAACACGTAGCGGGGCTGGCCGTCGAACGCCACGCGCACGCTGCCGTTTTCCTCGGCGATCTTGAGTTTGGGATTATCGCGCGGCAGCAGCACCTTGTGATCCAGCTCGGCCGTGAGACCCCGCATCAATTTTTTCACCGCCGCAAAGTCGACGACGAACCAGCTGTCCGGCTCGAGCCCGCCTTCGATGAAGATGGCCGCACGATAGTTGTGCCCGTGCAGCGTCTCGCAGCGATGGCCGGCGAACGTGATGAAATGCGCGGCCGCGAAGACGAGATCTTCTTTGGTGATGGCCACCTTGAATTCGCCACGGGTTCCCATACAGCCGGTAATCTACTCGGGCGGAGGAGCCTCGCCCGTCGCGATCCGCCACACCTCGTCGGCCAGCCATTCCAGCCGCTGCTCGGCATAGTCGAGCTCCGCCGGCGTCATCCTTTTGGCGCGGCGGGCGATCTCCCGCGTATGGCTGAGCAGCTCATCCAGCACCTCGCGCAGGGGCCGATTGTGACGCCGCTCGTGAGCGGGCGGAAGGGGAGAGCCGGTCTGAGGAGCGGGGGAGGAGGACTTCTTGGCGCGCGGACTCACGCTGTTTGAATACCTGATGCCCGATCGTCCGCCTGGCGCAGCTCTTCGACCGCTGCCCGGACGCTCGACGCAGCGCCGTGCTCGGCGAAGTAGTTCTCGACCAGCCGGAGGCCGAGATAGTAGCCGGACCGCTCGGGCAGGACTTTCCCGGCGAGCAGCCGGGCGGCCGGACTCATGCCGCCCGACAGGTAGCGCAGCCGCAGTCCCAGGCCTGTGGACTCGAGGTCCTTCGCCGAGGCACGGCGCAGAAACGCGTCCAGCTCGCGCAGCCGGCGGTATTGCCGCCGGTTGTAGCCGAAGTACTCCCACGGCTCGAATCCCGGCGCGACCGCCTGCGACGCCGCGATCGCCGCGCCTTCGTTGACGACGAGCTCGCGCAGCGATGCGCGCGAGCCGATCTCCCAGCTGTCGTAATAGCCGCCCCCCCCGAGCTCGCCCACGATCCGCCGCATCGCGGCCCGGCTGGTGGGCGACGTGTAGCGCAGCGCATGCGCGACCTCATGGGCGATCCACAGCGGCAACAGCTCCGGCGCGAGTCCCAAGCCGTACGTCTGCGCGTTGGCCCGCCCGGTGAAATGCTCGAGACAGACGAACGCGATGCCGCGCCCGCCCACGACCAGCTCGCCCGCGTTGGCCGCGCCCACACCGACCATCAGGTAGAGATCGACCGGACAGTCGGCCTCCAGGAGTTCGGTCGAGCGCCGCAGCGCCTCTTCGGCGATAGCGACGACGTCCACGGCCTCGAGCAGGCGGGTGAGATCGGAGCGATCGGCATGCAGGGCCGTTTCGATGATCGGCTCGGCGTGCGGCGATGCGGGATCGAGCACGTAGTTCTGCCAATACGCGCCGAGCACGGGACGATGGCGATCGAGATACTCGTGGTACGCCGCGGAGGGATCTGGCGCGGCCAGCGTCGCGAGGAACTCCGGCACGAGATTGACGAGCATTGCGCTGGTTGCCGCCCCAATTTGGGAAGGCCGCCAGCGGATATCAATCTCGCGGGCTACCGGCTCCGACTTGACACTACGCCTTCGGCGGCGTACGCAACCGGCGGCTGATTTCGGTGAGGAATTTGCGCTCGGCCGGCGTGAGACTGTCGACGCCGCCCGCGATGATCTTGTCGAGCACGCGATCGATCTCGGCGTTGGCGCGCGCGTCCGGCTCGCCGCGCGACTTGGTGCGCTGGGTGGACGGGGGAATCCCGCTGCCGCGGCTCACACGCGGTGGCTGTGACACCAACACCTTCGTTTCGGGCCGCTGCCGGCCGTGCCCCGCGCCGCGCGTCGCCCACCAATCCTGACCCTTGAGATATAGCAGGGCCGTGCCGACGCCGCCGAGGTGCGCCAGATGCGCGATGCCGTCGCTCGCCCGGATCAGCGCCAGCACGAGATCGAACGCGACGAGGAACGTGACGAGCCACTTGGCGGGAATCGGGTCCGGCAGTGGAAAGACGAACACGGGATGGTCGGGCCAGTACCAGGCGAAGGCGACCGCCACGCCGAGGACCGCGCCCGAGGCGCCGATGATCTGCGTCACCGGCACCGCTTGCCGCAGCACGAACGACGACGCCGCGCCGCCGATCCCGCAGAGGATGTAGAAGAGGAAGAAGGCTCGGCCCCCCATGCGCTCTTCCACCGACGAGCCGAAGACGAACAGGACGAGCATGTTGAACGCGAGGTGCAGAATCCCCGCGTGCAGGAACATGTAGGTGACGAACGACCAGGGCTGGTCCCAGGCGGACAGCGGCGCAAACGCGAACGCTTTGATGAAGTTCGAGTCGACGAACAGCGTGTTCTGAATCAGGAAGACGAGCAGGTTCGCGACCAGGAGGCGTCGCACCCATGTCGTCAAACCGTACATCCGCTGCGGGCCCATCTGTGCTCCTACGTGTCCTTGGGGGCGTCTAGTTTTTATCCCCCTTTTCCAGTCCGGTTGTTCCGGGCCAAGCTCGCGATGCGCTCACACAGCTCCGGGAAGTGGATGCCCGCCGCCTGCGCGGCTTGAGGGAACAGACTGGTGCGGGTCATTCCCGGCAGGGAGTTGGCTTCCAAACAGAAGATGTCTCCCTCGGGGCTCACCCGGAAGTCGATCCTCGAATAGCCGCTGAGCTTCAAGGCGCGGTGCGCCATCACCGCATACTCCTGCAATTGTCGGGCTAGCAACGTATCGATCTTCGCGGGGAAGGTCTCTTCCGACATTCCGGGTGTGTATTTCGTCACATAGTCGAACAACTCGTGCTTGGGGACAATCTCGCCCACGGGCAGGGGCACCTCCCCGAGCACACCCACAGTCAGCTCACGCCCCGGTATGAACTGTTCCGCCATGACCTCATCGTCATAGCGTTTCGCGAGCTTAACCGCATTGTCCAAGTCCTGTGCCTTCCTGACCAACGTCAATCCGACGGACGATCCCTGTTTGGACGGCTTCACGATCATCGGCCATCCCAGCGCGGTGCTTACGTCCTCCGCGGTGACCGGAGCCATGAACCACGCCGGCACCGGGACTCCCGTCGATCGGAACAAGCGCTTGGAGAGGTCCTTATCCATGGCCAGCGCGCTGGCGAGCGGTCCGCTGCCGGTATACGGGATCCCAAGCACGTCGAGCACTGCCTGCAGCGTCCCACCTTCCAGCGCCCCACCGTGTACCGCCAGCCACAGCACCTCTGCCTCACGCACCGCCGGCAACTCGGCAAGCTCCTCCGACAGCATGCGCCGCTGGCGTTCGGCCAGCTCGTCGACGTCTGGAGGCACCGCTCCCACTGCACTCCCCAACAGCTCACGCTCGGCGCGGACGTCGAGGACCCCGCCGGCGAGGTCTACCACATGCACATCGTGCTTGCGGCTCCGCAGGGCCGATACGATCTGAGACGCGCTCGCGAACGCGACGGCGCGCTCCGCCGTGGCACCTCCGGTGAGCACGGTCACGCGCATCAGCGGATTCCTGCCAGCTGGTGGAGCAGATCGTAGCGCGTCACGATGCCGACGAACTTGCCGTTGCGCCGGACCAATGCCGCCGGCGTCGTGCGCGACAGCAGCGTCGTGAGCAGGGCGACCGGCGAGTCGCCGTCTACGACCGGGAAGGGCGAGTCCATCACGTCGCGCACGGGGCTGTCCAGGATCTTGGGCTGCCCGATGGCGCGGGCCATCAACGCCTGTTCCGAGATCGCGCCCACCCCGTCGTCGCCGTCCAGGACCGGCAGCTGCGAGACGTTGTAGGTCGACATCAGATTCAGTGCCTGGCGTACGGATGCCTCGGGCGCAACGTGAATCAGCGGCGGCGCGTCGCTGTTTTTGGCGGCAATGAGCCGCCCAACGGTGGGCCGTTCGTCGTCGATCAGCTGATTCTCGCGCAGCCACTCCTCGTTGTAGACCTTGCTGAGGTAGCGCTCGCCCGTATCGGCGAGGACGGTCACGACCAGGGCCTTGGGATCGTCGAGCCGGCGGGCGACGTCCAGTGCCGCGACGACGTTGACGCCCGTCGATCCGCCGACGAAGAGCCCTTCTTCTTTCGAGAGCCGGCGCGCCATCTGCATGGCATCCTTATCGCTCACGATCACCCATTCGTCGATCACGTCCCAATGCAGCGACGTGGGGATCTTGTCGCCGCCGATGCCCTCGACCTTGTAGGGCTGGCCGTCGCGTTGCTTGTGGGTCTTCGCGTAGTCCGTGTAGATCGACCCCACCGGGTCACCCGCAACCACACGGATCTTGGCGTTCTTCTCTTTCAGATACTTGCCGGCGCCGCTCACCGTGCCACCCGTGCCGGGCGCACAAACGAAATGGGTGATCTTGCCCTCGGTCTGCTCCCAGATCTCGGGTCCCGTCGTGTGGTAATGCACGTCGGGATTCACCGGGTTGTAGTGCTGGTCGGCGAAGATCGCGTTGTCGTGTGCCGCCGCGATCGCGCGGCCCTTCATGATGTAGTTGTCGGGATGATCGGGCGGCACCGCGGTGGGGGTGATGATGACTTCGGCGCCGAGGGCGCGCAGCAGCCGCGCTTTCTCCTGCGACATCTTGTCGGGCATCGTGAAGATGCAGCGATAGCCCTTCACGGCGGCCGCGATCGCCAGTCCCACGCCGGTGTTTCCCGACGTGGCCTCGACGATCAAGCCTCCCGGCCGCAGTTTCCCGGCGCGCTCTGCCGCCTCGATCATCGCCAGCCCGATGCGATCCTTCACCGAGCCGCCGGGATTGAAGAACTCCGCCTTCGCGTACACCGGCGTCCGGACGCCGCGGGTGACTCTGTTCAGTCGGATCAGCGGGGTCCAGCCGATCGTCTCGAGGACGTTGGCGTAGGGCTTAGTGTGTTGTGGCACTCGTGTCCGTGCGCGCCTTGGTGGTGTCGGGTGGGTGCGTCGTATCGACAGGCGCGGGACGAACCCGGGTCGTATCAGCCCTCGTGGTATCCGGCTTTGGTCGGACCACCGGGGGAGCCGGAGGCCGCGGCCGCACCTGGGCCGGTGCGGGTGGCGGCGTCGGAGTGGGAGTCGGTGTGGGCGCCGGAGCCGGCGGCAGCGTGACCGTCCCCGTCCGCGTCGTCCCCACCTGTCGGAACTCGACCGGTTGGAGGAATACCGTCGCCACCGCGACCCCGCGGCGCTTGGCCGGGGCGAATCGCAGCGCCACGGCACCCGCCATCGCCGCCGAATCGAGCGCCGGATAGCCGCTCGGCTCCGCAACGCGCGTGGACTCGGGAACGAGCTTGCCCGTCGAATCCACGAACAGCCGCAGCGTCACATCGCCCTCGACCTTCTGCTCGAACAGCGCCGGCGGATACGCGATCGGCACGTCCGGATTCAGCGCGACCGGCGCCTCCGACTCTGGCGGCGGCGCCGCCTGGCTCGTCTGTCCGCCTGACGGCGGGGACGAGCCGCGGCATCCAAGGATCGCGATCAGCCCCACCGCGAGTACCCGTCTCACGAGCCTCCATCCTTCCGCCGCTTCTGCCAGGCCGCCAGGCGATTCAAGGCATCGAGGGGCGACAACGTGTCGACATCCAGGCCGTCCAGTTCGAGGAGCAGCGGATCGGGCGCGGGCGCAAACAAGCCCAGTTGCGCGGCATCGAGCGGGGACGGGGGCCGCTGCTTCGCCACGTGGTGGCCGGCCTCGAGAAGCTTGAGGACCTGCCAGGCGCGGCTCACGACCGGAGCGGGCAGTCCCGCGAGCCGGCCCACATGAATGCCGTACGAACGGTCCGCGCCGCCCGGCTCGAGCCGATGCAGGAACACGATTTCTTCGCCGACCTCGCGCACGGCCACGTTGAAGTTGCGGACGTGCTCGAGCTCTTCGGTGAGCTGTGTCAGCTCATGGTAGTGGGTCGCGAAGATCGTCTTGCATCCGATGCTGTTGTGCAGGCACTCCGTGACCGCCCAGGCGATCGCGACGCCGTCGTAGGTCGATGTGCCGCGCCCGATCTCGTCGAGCAACACCAGGCTCCGGGCGGTGGCGGCGTGCAGGATCGCGCTCGTCTCACTCATCTCGACCATGAAGGTGGACTGCCCGCGCACGAGGTTGTCGGACGCGCCCACACGCGTGAACAGACGATCGACCACGCCAATCGTCGCGCGCCGGCACGGCACGAACGAGCCGATCTGCCCCAGTACGACGCACAGCCCCACTTGGCGAAGCAAGGTGGATTTGCCGGCCATGTTGGGACCGGTGAGGAGCACCACTCGACCCGCTTCATCGAGCGTCACGTCGTTGGGGATGAAGGCTTCGCGCGCCATCATCCGCTCGACGACCGGATGCCTGCTCCCCTCGAGTTGCAGCGTGAACTCGCTCGTCACGTCCGGCCGCACGTACCGCTCGCGCTCGGCGACGTCGGCTAGCGCAGCCCACGCGTCGAGACGCGCCGCTAGGCCGGCGGTGGTCTGGACGCGGGCGACACCCGAGCCGACGCGGCGCCGCAGCTGGTCCAGCACCTCGGCCTCGCGCGCCGCGATGCGCTCCTCGGCGCCGAGGACCTTGGCCTCGTACTCCTTCAGGTCGGGCGTCACATAGCGCTCCGCGCCCGTGAGCGTTTGCCGCCGCTCGTAGTCCCCCGGAATGCGGTCGCGGTGGGCGTGCGTGACTTCGATGTAGTAGCCGAAGACCTTGTTGAAGCCGACCTTGAGCGACCCGATGCCGGTGCGCTCGCGCTCGCGCGACTGCAGCGCCGCGATGTACTGCTTGCCGCCGTCCCGCGCCGCTTTCAGCTCGTCGAGGTCAGCATCGTACCCGGCCTTGATCGCGTCGCCGTCATCGAGCTGCGCCAGCGGCCGCTCCACGAGCGCGCGCGACAGCTCGTCCCCGAGATCGGTCAGCAGGTCGAGCTGGTGCGCGCTTTCTTCCAGAAGCGCGGATCGCTCGCGCCCCTCGAGTCCGCCGAGCGCGCCCGCGACGTCGGGGAGACGCAGAATCGAGTCGCGCAGCGCGCCCATCTCACGTGGCGTGGCTCGGCCGAGCGCCGCACGTCCGGCCAGGCGCTCCAGGTCGCGCACACCGTCGAGTGCCTCCCGCAGCCGTTCGCGGCCGCGGCCGTCGCTCACCAGCACCTGCACGGCATCGAGCCGGGCGTTGATCGCGGCAGGATCGACCAGGGGCGCGAGCAGCCAGCGGCGCAGCAGCCGGCCCCCCATGGGCGTCAGGGTGCGGTCGATGACCGCGAGCAGCGTGGCGCCTTCTGCGCCGGCGCGGAGTGGCTCGACGAGCTCGAGATTGCGGCGCGTCATCTCGTCGAGCGGCAGCACGTCGCCGCGGCGCACGACGGTCGGATGCGCCAGGTGCGGCAGTCCGCCGGGCTTGAGCTCGCGCGCGTAGCGCAGCAGTGCGCCGGCGGCGCCGATCGCGGGGCGGTCGTCGGCGCTGACGCCGAGGCCGTCGAGTGAGGCGATGCCGTAGGTCCGCTGCAGATCTTCGCGGGCGAGCTCCGGGTCGAACTCCCACGCTTCGCGCGTCGTCAGCGTCGTGGCGAACGCGGGCACAGGAACGTCCGCCGGAACGACGAGCTCGCGTGCCTCATAGCGGCCCAGCGTAGACTCGATGTCCCCCGCGGGGACGACCTCGAGGAACAGCTCCCCCGTCGTGATGTCCAGCGTAGCGAGCCCCGCGGCGGTGCCCCGCGGATCCACGGCAACGAGATAGTTGTTCCGGTTCCGGACGAGCCAGTCATCCGTGAGCACGGTGCCGGGCGTGACCGTCTCGACGACGGCTCGCCGGACGACACCTTTGGCGAGCTTGGGATCCTCGATCTGCTCGCAGATCGCGACGCGGTGCCCTTTCGCGATGAGCCGCCGCAGATACTCGGTGGCCGCCTTCACGGGCACCCCGGCGAGCGGTACCTCGGCGGCGCCGCCGTTGTTGCGTGATGTGAGCGTCAGCCCCAGCTCGCGTGCGGCGAGCTTGGCATCGTCCTCGAACATCTCGTAGAAGTCACCCATGCGAAAAAACAGGATGGTCTGGGGATGGCGGGCCTTGATGTCACGATACTGCTGCATGAGTGGCGTTTCCGTCACCGCGGTCACGGCTCATCCACCACGAAGGGCTGGCCGCCGACTTTTTGCTTGAGGCGCTGCTGCGCCCGCTGGGCTTCCTCACGCGTCGCGTAGCGGCCCACGCGCACTTTGAAGAAGCCGGTGGTGTCTCGCACCACGCGGGCGTCGAAGCCCATCACCTTGAGACGGGTGAGCATGTCGTCCACTTGCGCGGCGCTCTTCACCGCGAGGACCTGGACGGCGAACGCGTGCGGCGCCGGCGGCGTCTTCGCGGTGGTATCGGGTGGCGCCGCGGGCGCGCTCGTCGTGGTCGTGCTGGACGGCAGGCTGCACCGCGCCGCGTAGAAGGTCACCTGATTCCTGAATTCGACGTCGTCACCGGCGCCGTCGAGCGCCTGCCGGATCAACTCGCAGCCGCGCGTCTCGTTCTTGAGCTCGAAGTACGCGCGCCCCGCGGAGAAGTTGGCGCGCGGCCTGAGCGGCGAGTCCGGATAGTCGCGGTTCAGCCGCTCAGCAAACTGGACCGTCTGTGCCGGGTCCCGTTGCGCCCAGTAGAGTTGCGTCAGCAACAACAGGGCGTCGTCCGCCCACGGTCCGGCGCCGTACTCGACGACAATGCGGTTGAGATAGGAAGCGACCGTCGGCGCGTCGGGGGCGATCTTCGCCGCCGCGAGCAGCGCCTGCGGATACACCGAGTCGCCGGGCGACAAGGTCGCGAGCAGCCGACGCACGATACTCCGACCCGAATCGACCTGGCCGGATTGCGCCAGGCGGAGCGCCTCGACGAGGCGAACGTCGGTCTGCGCGGAGAGATGGAACGATGGAATGATGGAAAGAGCCACAATGGATAGGATCTTTCCAACTTTCCATCTTTCCATCGTTCCGCCCGTCACGCCGCCTCCCGCTTCGTCACCGCAAACCCCAGCACCAGTTGTGTCACGATCCCCCGATCGTCCGACACCGTGGCGGTCTTCAACGCGTTATCTGCCGCCAGCGCCGCGCGGAGGGCACGCCCCAGCTCCCGCCCGGTCCATACTCCGCTCCAGGCGGTCCACCGGGCCGCTTCCTCTTTATAGCTGCGCATGCCGTACGGCCGGACGCTCTGCATGTGACGGTACAGCGAGTCCGGCAGGCGAGCCACAGGCGTGCCGCGATCGCGCTCGGAGCGCGCCAGCGCCGTCCCCACCAGATGTGTGCCGAGCAAGGAAATGATCTTGACGCCGCTCATGCCCGCCTGCTCGAGGACCGGTTCCACCAGCTGGGCGGCCCGTGCCACTTGGCGCCCGAGGGCCGCTTCAACCAGATCGAACACTGTTTCGCCGCGACGCACGCCGACCAGGCTGGTGACGTCCTCGGCGGTCACGGGCCGGCTCGTCCCCACGGCCAGCGAGGCGAGCTTCTCGAGCTCGCGGCTGAGCGTGGACAGGTCATTGCCGACCGCCTTCAAGAGCAGCTCGCCGGCGTCCGTGGCGAGCGTGATGCCCAGCGTCGTCGCGCGATGCTGGATCCAGCGCGGCACGCGCTCGGCGCTGAGCGGTTCCAGCGCAACGGAGGTCGACGCCTGGACAATCTCCGCATCGGGCTCCTCGCCTGCTGCGACGACGAGCACAAGAAGAGTGGTCGGATTGGGCGATGCCAGGTAACGCACCACCTCGTCGCGCAGCTTCGTTTTTCGCTTGCCCAGCTGCTCGACACCACGGAGCACGACGGCGCGCCGCTCGGCCAGCATCGGCGGTGTATTCACGAGCGCGTGAAACGACTCCGGCGTCAGATCAGGAGCGAAGCGAACATCCAGATTGAAGTCCCGGCTGGATCCCACGGCGGTATCGACGAGGGCCCGGATGGCCTCGTCCTTGAGGACATCTTCGTCACCGTGGAGGAGATAGACAGGATCCGGATTGCGAGCGCCCTTCGTGAGGCTGCGAAGGAGCGCATCGAGGGTGAGCACCGCCATTCAGCGAAGTTATCGCGCCCTAGTGCCCGGAGAAAGGTCGAAAACCGCTACCGCGACGCTGATGCGGGCTGAAAGATCACGGTGCCGTAGGGATATGGATTCCCGCTGACGACACTGGCGCGAGGATCCTGGAAAGAGACGAACGGCAGTCCGGCACCGGCGACCGGTTTGGGGAACGCGACCGGTGGCAGCAGCGGCGCTCGGGCGATGCGGGGACGTTGCGCGAGCTCGAAGAAAAAGAGCGCGAACGCGGCGACCACCAACATCGTGGCAGATACACCGGCCTGCGCCGGCGGCCGCGGTACACGCCGGCGCTCGACGGCGAGTCGGGCGTCGAGGCGCTGGCGAAAGTCGGCGGAAGGAGTAATGGGGGATGCGGAGTGCAGGGCTTGCACGGCTTGACGGATCGTCGCGTCGTAGCGGCGACACGCCGCGCAATGGGCCAGATGCCGTGCAAACCGGCGCTGGTCCCGGGAGGACGTAATTACCCCGTCCCGGAAATCGCTGTGCCGTTCGAGGAATTCCTTGCAAAGCATGGGAGGAATGTACCACCCCGGCCACGGGGTGTTCCGTGGCCGGGGGGGTGCGACGCGCGGGTTGTAGCTAAACGAGGCTCGGGCCGATCAGCTGGGCGAAGCTGTTTCGTGCCCGATTCAGGCGGCTTTTCACGGTCCCCAGATTGCACCCGGTGATTTCGGCGATTTCCTGGTAGCTCTTCCCTTCGAGCTCCCGGAGCACGAAGACCTCCCGGTGGTGTTCCGGCAGCCGCTGGACGCACTGATCCACGGCGTCTTTCAGGAAGCGCTTGCGGTACAGATCGTCGGGCCGCGCCGTGGTGTCCTCGAACTGCAGGGGCCGATGATCGGCCTCCCAGTTCTTCTTGATGGTCTGGAACAGCACTAAGGGGTTGCGGCTGCGGTTACGTAGCTCGTTCTTCGCGAGGTTGGACGCGATCGTGTAGATCCAGGTCGAGAATTTCTTGGTCTGGTCGAAGCGATGCAGATGGCGGAAGACCCGGATGAAGACTTCCTGGACGAGATCCTCGGCGCGCTCGCGATCGCCGATCGTGCGATTGACGAAGTTGAGCAGCCGCGTCTGGTAACGGTCCACGAGCGTCCCGAACGCTTGGGGCTCGCCCGCCAAGTGACGCATCACGACCTGTCCGTCGTCGAGCTCATGCAGCGCCTCGCGTTGCAGCGCGCGCTGCGGGTCGGCAGCTGGTGTGGGACGCTTTAGCGTGGTCCGCATAAGTACCCTTGTGTTTCGGACGGGAACGCGAAAACTTTTGTTCTGATTCGCCTTCTGAGGACTTGGCACAATCTGTGCCCTCCCAGGCCATGTGCATAACTCATTACTGCACAATGTGTTGCGACTCGCAGCGGGATGCGAAAGGGAGAATATTGTCCTAGCCGGGGGACGCCGCAATTCCACATTCGATCTAGATCGGAGGAGTGGGAGGGCTAATGCTCCAGGATGAAACCCGCTACGAAAAGCACCGCCAAGGCGGTCTTGGCGTCTGAAATCACGCCACTTCTGATGAGCTTGAGGACCTCCGACAGCGGCTTCGGCGTCACTTCGATGAATTCGTCCGGCTCCCGCGCGGGTCTGTCCGCGGTCAGGTCGGTCGCCCAAAAGAGGTGAATGCGTTCGTCCGTGAAACCGGGCGTTGTCCATATAGTAGTAAGACGCTCGATCCGCCCGGCTTTCACACCCACTTCTTCAAGCAACTCCCGTTCAGCGCAGACCCGCGGATCCTCTCCGGGATTTAGCCGTCCCGCCGGGATCTCGATCAGCGATCCGTTCGTGGCGTAGCGGTACTGTTGAATCAGCAGGATCGTCGGGTCCGGCCCGAGCGGATCGGAGGCGAACGGAATGACGGCCGCCGCGCCCGGGTGGCGAATCATCTCGAGTTGTCCCGTGGAGCCGTCTGGAAACCGCACCGTATCCACGTCCAGGTCGATGACCCGACCGGAGTGGATTCGCGTGGTGTCGAGCTGCATCACCCACTCCTGTCTAGCGCTGGAACAGCCAGGTGAAGGGCACCTTGAACCCTTCCGCGAAGAGATATCCGGTGTTGCGCCGCACGTTGGCGTGGATCGGAGATCCGGGGGCGGGTGATGTGTACGGTGTGAGCCCCAGGCGTCTCGCAATGATCTGCAATCGCAACATGTGAAAGCCATCGCTGACGAGGAGCACCCGCCGGCTGTCGCGCCCGTCGAACCACCGCCGCACCTGGTCGATGGATGTGAAGGTGTCGTGGCCGCCGGCGAGTGGAATCACCGCCTCCTCGGGCATGCCGAGCCGCAGGAGGTATGTGCGGCCGACATTGGCTTCGTTGAGTGTGTCGCGGGCGCCGACGCCGCCGGTGACCAGCACGGTCGGCGCGAAGCCGCGTTGATACAGGGCGGCCGCGTGGTCAAGGCGAGCGCGGAAGACAGGAGAGGGCCGGCCGTTATACTGCGCGGCGCCGAGCACCGCGATGGCGTCGGCGCCGGTGGCCTCATCATGGGCAGCCTGGACCGCGACCGCGACTACCAAGGCCGCCCAGGCGAGCGCCACCAGGACGACTGCAAGGAGGATCCCGCCGAGGGCACGCCGTCCGGTCCAGAAAGGCATGCCACAAGATACTCAGGGCCGGGTGAGTAACTCCTCGAACAACGACAGCGCGCGGGGGTCATCCGACTGACCCAGCCAGAAGATCGCCTTGCGGCGGAGATCGGGGTCTTTGTTCCCCTTGACGATCCGGATGAGCGCCGGCACGCCCTCTTCGTGGGGGCGTTGCGACAAGGCAAATACCGCCGTCTCGCGCACCTCGTGGTCCGCACTCCCGTCGTCGACCAGGTCGGTCAGCCCCCGCGTGGCGGCATCTCCGGCCGCTTGTCCCAGCCAGAACACGGCCGAGCGCTTCACCTTCCGCGAGACGTTGTCCGCTTTTGCGATCTTCAAGAGGTCGGGCCAGATCGTGACGCTGTCGGCGAGCACGGCCGGGAAGATCGCCTTTTCGGAGGCGCGGCTTTCATCCTTCAACGCAAGCGCGAGCAGATAGCTCGCGGCGTCTTTCGTGCTGACCGTGCCGAGATCCGTTGCCGATGTGCTGGCGCGCCACTCGCCTCCCACGTAGACACGGAGATCGGTGATACGTCCGCCGCTCTTGGTGAGGGCTACGCGAACTGGGCCCGAGTCGCACGGCGAGTCCCAGTCGTTGCGATCGTCCCAATTCCCGTCGACTTGGCGGTTGTGGCAGTTCCCCTTGTCACAATCCCAGCTGATCATGTTGCGGCCGTTGCCGTAGACGCCTGGCTTGGCGGCAAAGCTGAACCGCACCGAGCCGTCGGGCGCGCCGGCGACGCGCCGTTCCAACGACTGCTGCTGGAGCAGCACCAGTGCTGCGAGCGTGAGGGCGATCATTGGTTGATTAACTCCTGGAGGTACTGCGCCGCGCGCGGGCTCCGCGACTGGCCGATCCAGAAGATCGCCTTCTTGCGAAGCTCGCGGTCGGGGTCGTTCTTGCCGATTTGAAAGAGCTTGTCGAGCGCCGCGTCTTCGCGCCGCTGCGAGTAGACGAAGATCAGCTGCTCCTTCATCTCGCGATCGTTCATGCTGTCGTACAGGCGTACCAGATCCGTCACATCCACGGTGCGTCCCTGGCCGGCCCAGAACAGCGCCTTCTTGCGGAGCTCGATGTCCTCTTTCGAATCGAGCGCGATGTCCATGAGCCAGCGGTAATTGTCCGCCCCGCCCATCTGCGACAACGAGAAGATCACTTTTTCTTTCAGATCGTCGTTATCGAGCTTCTTGTAGAGATCCTTCAGAAACTGCGCGTTGTCCTCCGAGCGGTTTTGCCCCAGCCAGAAGATCGCCTTCTCTCGGAGATCGCTGTTGACGTCGCTGCGCTCCGCGAAAGCGCGCAGCGTGGCGCCGGCACGCGTGCCCCTGTGCTGCGATAGCGCGAAGATCGCTTTCTCCTGAATCTCGGGATCGGTCTTGGGGTCGCGCAGAATCGAATCCAACGCGATGGCCGTCTCGTCACCGGGCACCTGCGACAGCCAGAACACCGCCTGCTCGCGAACTTCCCGATCGGGATCGGAGCGAACTGCGCTCAACAGCAGCGAGGACGTCTCGTCGGTGCGCTTCTGCGACAGGAGGAACACGGCCTTGCGCCGCAGGCACGCCGATCCTTCGTCGCGGCGCGCGAGGACCGTCTTCAAGAGCGGGACAGCGCGGTCCGGATCCATTTGAAGGACGGCATTCAGCGCGGCAATCCGAATGTCGTCGTCATCGTCGCAGTTTCTGTCGTCTGACGGCCGTGCCCCCCGTGCCGCGTGCGACTCCGCCCGGGCCTCTGCTCGCGCGGCGCGATCCGCCGCGGCTGTGGCGCGCGGGCTGGTGAGCTCGTCGACGTCCTGCGCGATCGCCGTTGCCGCGGGTTGGTCGCCGCGCCGCGCGAGCTCACCCTGCACGCGCCGGAGCAGGACCGCCGCGTCGCGGCGTGTCGTCGCCTTGGGGTACTGATTGGCCTGAGTTTCGAGCGCCGTGCGGGCCGTACGAAGGTTCTCGTCCGAGCCTGTGCGATACAGCGCGAAGGCTTCCCAGTAATAGGTGTTCGCCACATACGTTGACTTTGGATAGCGCTCGCGAATGCCGCGGAACAGCTCGGCGGCCTTCTGGTAGTCGTTGCGGTTCAGCGCCTGCCGCGCGGCGCGGTACGCCGAGTCGGCAACGTCCCCCTGGGTGCTGGCCTCGTCCTGGGGCCACCGCACCTCGGGGAGGGGCTCGTCTTCCTCGTCGATCGTGAAGTCGCCCACGTCCGCCAGCGCCGCCAGGGGGGCGAGACTCGAAAGTCCCGCGAGCTCAGAGAGTCCCGCCAACTGGGCGCTCAGCGCCATCGGTGCGGCGCTGAGTGCGTAGACGGGACCCTGTAGCGCCTGCGCCGACATCGCGAGGACGGGGGCCTGCATGCTGAACATGGCGAAATCGGGCTGCGCCATTTGCAGCGAGAGCGCTTCGAGCTCCGCCGCTGCCGCTGTAAGCGGCGCGATCGGCACGGCTGGCGTCGCCGGCACAACGGGGGTAACCGGAATCACTGGCGCCGCCGGCGCGCGACGATGCGGCCGCGCTGGCGGTGGAGGTGTCGCCTGGACTGCAGTGGTAACGGCGAGCAAGAGGGACAGGGAAGACAACATCAGAGTGCTCCTTCTGTGCGCACCGGTACGGGCCCGGCGGGAATCGCCGAGCGCAACTTGGGCAACACGTTCGATTGGTTCATGCCCTGCGTGATGAGGTCGGTGTCATGGCCGTCATGCGACGGATCGAGCTGCGAGATCTGCACGAGCACGAGCTCGAGGTCCTCCAGCAGCGACCGAAGCCGCTGATCCTTGGCCGCCGGCGAGTCGAGCATGAGACGCGTCGTGCTGAGCAGATCGCGCGCCTGGCCGGCGAAGCGCGCGCTGTTCGCCGCCCCGTGCGACCCGATATCGGTCCGGAACGACGTGAGGAACGCCTCGGTGTGCGACAGGTATTGCGTCGCGGCGACTTGATACGCGAGATCGGATTGCGCCGGCGCCGTCGAATCCGCGGCCGCGACCATGGCCACCGGCTGATGCGCCGTCCACCGGCCAATCCCGATGCCGAGAATCAGCACGGCCGCGGCGGCGACCGCCCAACGCATCCAGGGGCGCAGCTCGATGACGTGCTTATTCCGGCGCGCGTCTTCGATCCGCTTCCACATCTCCTCACGGGGAGTGGGGAGTGGGGTGTGGTACGACTTGGCCGTGCCTTTGAGCCACTGCTCGAATTTGGGATCTTCGTGTTCCTGCATCATTGCACCCATTCTCCTGCGAAGTCCGACAGCGCCACGCGCAACTTCGCCCGCGCGCGCGACAGCTGTGCCTTCGATGTGCCGGTCTCGACGCCCAACGCAACGCCGATCTCTTCGTGTGTGTAGCCCTCGACGTCGTGCATCACGAACACCGTTCGGTAACCCTCCGGCAGATCATCGATCGCCTGCTTGAGCCGCGCTTTCAAATCCGGTTCGGCGTGCCGCGGTGCGGTACCGATGTCATGCGCGTCGCCCAAGTCCGCTTCCCGCTGCCGAAATCGCTTCACCTTGCGCAAGCCGTTCAACACCACCGTCGTCGTGATCGTGTGCAGCCAGGTCGAAAAGGCGGCATCGCCACGGAACGAGCCGAGCCGGTCGAACGCGCGAATGAACGTTTCCTGGGTGAAATCCTGCGCGAGGGCATCGTCGCCCGCGAGCCGGAAGGCCAGGCGGTACACGCGGTCCACATGCGCGTTATACAGCGCGCGCTCTGCGGCGCTATCCCCGGCGCGGACGCGGGCAATCAGCTGTGATTCGTCCACGAAGCTCCGAGGTGACAGACTGGTCTCGTAACTACTGATGGGACACGGGGGACGACAAAAGGGTTACGTGGGCGGGCGCTACCTGGTGCCAAAGAGCCGGTCGCCGGCATCCCCCAGGCCGGGAAGGATATACCCCTTGGCGTTGAGCTCGCGGTCGAGGGAAGCGGCGTACACTGGCACCTTGGGGTGGGCGTCGAGCATCGCCTTGACGCCCTCCGGGGCGGAGACGAGGCAGAGGAACCGAATCTTCTGTGCTCCGGCACGAATCAGCGCGCTCACCGCCGCCACCGCCGAGCCGCCGGTCGCCAGCATGGGGTCGAGCAGGAAGAACGCGCGATCCGCCTCACCCGACGGGATTTTGAAGTAGTAGTCCACAGGCTGCAGGGTCGAGTGATCCCGATACAGGCCGATGTGGCCCACGCGCGCCGAAGGAATGAGCTGCGAGATCCCTTCCACCATGCCGAGGCCGGCGCGCAGGATCGGCACCAGGGTCAACTTCTTGCCCGCGACCTGGCTGCCGGTCGTCTTCTCCAGCGGCGTTTCGATCTCTACCGCTTCCAGCGGCAGATCCTTCGTCACTTCGTACGCCATCAGCATCGCGATCTCGTTTACGAGCTGCTTGAAGTCGCGCGTGCTCGTCTGCTTGTTGCGCAGGATGGTGAGCTTGTGCTGGATGAGCGGGTGCGACAGCACCGTCAGATTGGGGAATTGTTGCGGTGACACGCGCGCCATGGCCGGAGAAGCTACGCGTCCGGTTGCGAGCGCGCGACCGGCGGGTATTTTCTCCGTTCCGCTAGAGGAGCTCTTTCGCATGAAGCGCCCGATCCTTGCTCTATCTGTCGCGGCACTCGCGCTGGGCGCGACGCCGCTCTCCGCTCAAACGGTCGACAGTCTCGTCGCCAAGTACATCCAGGCGTCCGGCGGCCTGGACAAGATCCAGGCGCTGCAATCGCTGCGCCGCACCGGGAAATTCACCGGCGGCGGCGGATTCGAGGCGGTCGTCGTGCAGGAGAACAAACGCCCCAACAGCGTGCGGGAAGAGTTCTCGATCCAGGGGATGACCGGCATCAACGCGTACGACGGCCACGACGGGTGGAAGATCGAGCCATGGAACGGCAAGCGCGATCCCGAGTCGCTCGGCGAGGAGGAGATGCACGGCATTCTCGACGATGCCGACTTCGACGGACCCCTCGTGAACTATCAGGCAAAAGGCAATCGGGTGGAGTTTCAGGGATTGGAGCAGGTCGAGGGCAGCGACGCGTACAAACTCAAGGTCACGCGGCCCAACGGCGACGTGAGCTTCTACTACCTGGATACCGAGTACTACGTCCCGATCCGCATCGACACGCAGCGGATGATCCGCGGCGCGCCGCAGGAGTTCGAGACCTCCCTCGGCGACTATAAGCAGGTCAACGGCGTCTATCTGCCGTTCTCGTCTGAGTCCGGTCCGAAAGGCTCGAGCAGTACGGACCGTTCGAAGGTCACGTACGACAAAATCGAGGCCAACGTGGCGCTCGACAATCAACGGTTCGCCCGTCCGGGCGGGGGAGCACGCCCATGAAGGCCCTCTTGCTGGTCCTGATCGCCCAGCAACCTGCAGTCAAGGTCGACTCGGAAACCATTTCGGGACTGGGCGCGCGCAACATCGGCTCCGCCGCGATGAGCGGTCGGATCGCCGCGCTGGCCGCCGTGCACGAGGGCCCCAGGCTCACGATCTACGTCGGCGCGGCGAGCGGCGGCGTGTGGAAGTCGACGAACGGCGGCACGACGTTCAAGCCGGTGTTCGACAAGCAACCGGTGCAGTCGATCGGCGCCGTGACGATCGATCCGAAGAATCCGAAGGTGATCTGGGTGGGCAGCGGCGAATCGTGGATGCGCAACAGCGTGTCGATCGGCGACGGCATCTACCGCTCGGACGATGGCGGCGAGAACTGGACGAACATGGGGCTCCGCAATTCGGAGCACATCGTCAAAATCCTCGTCGACCCCACCGAGACCAACACGGTGTACTCTTGCGTGCCTGGAAAGCTGTGGAGCGACAGCGACGAGCGCGGCGTCTACAAGACCACGGACGGCGGGAAGACGTGGACCAAGGTGCTCCGCGGCGCCAACCTGTCGACCGGGTGCTCGCTGCTGACGATGGATCCTTCGCATCCCAAGACGCTGTACGCCGGGATGTGGGATTTCCGCCGCCGCGGTTGGACGTTTCGCTCCGGCGGCGACAGCGCTACGGCCCCAAGCGCTTCCGGTCTCTTCAAGAGCACGGACGGCGGCGCGACGTGGACCGAGCTCACGTCGACCAGCGCCGCGGGCCTACCTCCGAAACCGTGGGGCCGGGTGGCAGTCGCGCTCGCGCCATCGAAGCCGGACATCGTCTACGCCTTCATCGAAGCGGTACCGCCGCTGAACGCGCTGTACCGCTCGAATGACGCCGGCAAGACGTGGCAGATGCTCGACCGCAGCCAGAACATGATCTGGCGGCCGTTCTACTTCGCGAATCTCATCGTCGATCCGAAGAACGAGAATCGTCTCTACAAGCCGGACGGCTCGCTGATCATGAGCACCGACGGCGGCGCGACGTTCAACATCATCTCGGGCAG
>Ga0137385_10000503_pt1 | contig 31549 bp, 21 predicted proteins | sample SagtaG_FD_104921 | JGI IMG/M metagenome (GOLD analysis project Ga0137385, IMG submission 104921) | Vadose zone soil microbial communities from Sagehorn Ranch, Mendocino, California, USA - Sage2_R_80_16 metaG | ecosystem: Environmental > Terrestrial > Soil > Vadose zone | place: USA: California... | reverse complement strand
AAGGATGCTATGCGGATTGCCGAAGCCGTTGACAGTGCGGAGGTGTGCGGAGGTGTTGAGGTTGAAGACTTCGAGCGTTCCGTGATCTTCGGCGGCGAGAAGCAGGCGATTGCGGTCGTAGTCAGCGGCAAAGTGATCGAAATCGCCAGAGTAGCCGGGTAGCTCGACACTTTTGATTAGCCGGACGGAACTACTCTGCGCCGCTGCTGCGGCCACGATCAATAGAGGCGCAAAGACGAACGAGTAAGTGACGGGATGGATCCACTTGAACATAACCTTCTCCTTGAGGCACAGAAGAAAGCTTGTTTGCCGCGCATGATCCGCCGTTGAAGACGGAATGAAAAGACGTTCATTTCAAGCCGATTCCCGCCGATCGGGACCAAAGAGCAGGGAGGGGATTAAGATGAGCGGTGTGAATGCCGGAAATGCGGGGACCGAGTGGCATCGAACAAGGCAATTAAAACTTTGAGTGAGTATCAAAAAGCCTTCCAAAGTGCTGGCGGCTTTTCACTGCATCTTGTAAATCCTTGGTTCGAAATGGTGGCCAGAGACGGGATCGAACCGCCGACGCCGGCCTTTTCAGGGCTACCTTCCAATTATGGCAAGCGGTTTGAAATGAAGGCAAATGGCTGTTGCAAAAGAGGTTAACTGGATGTCGATTTAGGATTGAATAGGACATTTTAGGATACTTTCGGCTCTGACATGTACGCTATTTGTACGTCGCTGGCGAGCCTCCGAACAAACGCACGTAATGCGCGTGAACTCGCAGGCGCCGCCAAGGCTCCAGGGCGGGTCTGCAAACAGACGCCGGCGGCTGCCTCTGAACTCAGCGATCAGTCCCCGGCTAGTAGAATTTTCTTCAGTGACAAGCCAAGAACTGCAGAGACTCGTTCATCGAGGCGAATCCGAACACCTTGAATTCAAACAGAGCTCTGCTCAGTTTCCCAGGGCCGGCGAGACCCTTTGCGCCTTCATGAATGGGCGCGGCGGGCAAGTGCTGGTCGGCGTGAGTCCAGACGGTGTAGTTGTCGGCCAAACGATCGCGGACAAGACCTTTCAGGAACTGGCCCAGGTTCTTCGGCGTTTTGATCCCCCGTGCCAGTTGAAACAGAGCGGATAGCGGCGGCCACAGACGGTCTTGAAGTTCTGGTCTTGAGAGCCACGCCTACCGCCGACAGCCTGCCCTGCACATACGATGGGCGTCCATACCAGCGTGTCGGAACGACGACACGGCGTTGATGTGGGAGTTTCACGGGGACCTGCGCCTGGTGGCCGCAGCTTATTATGCCGGCGACCGTGGGATAGCCCGGAAGCAACTGGACTATCGCAATCCGGACGTTGTGGCCTACGTACAGGCGGTCCGGCGGTCCGGAGGCAGTACATGCATCGCAAGTATCCGGCCGCAAGGCCGGCAAGGAGGTCAACACCATGAAACTTCGCTGGCTCATTCCTGTCGCATTCCTTGTCCCCCTACGTCTCAGCGCGAGCGACGCACCAGTTGGGCCGCGCGTCGCCACGATCCCCCTCAACTCGAAGGAGGTTACCGTCCTCCATCTGAGGCCGGAGTTTGAGTCGACGATCCGCATGCCGGAGGAGATCACATCCGTCAACCGACGCCACCTCCTGAGCGATTGCCCGCCCCTCTTCGCGTGCGAGAGCAGGGTCCCACGATGCGGCGAAAGAAATTCCAGCCGGAAATGCTGTACTCGTAAAGGTGCGTCGCTCGCTTTGTGCCTTGGCATCCGCGGAGACTGGTTGCCAGGTACGAATCCCCATGGGTCCGTCCGTCATCTTGATTGCAGGAATACCCAATCGCTGGACACCTGTACTTTCCATCCAGTTAGAGCCGCTAAGCATTGCGACCTTTTCGGCTATAGTCATTCGGCCCAAAAGGTCCGAAACTCTATCCTCCACGGCAACAGAAGGATCTTGAAAGGGAAGCGGACGAGGTCTAGAGCTTTGCGCTTGAGCTGGTGCAAAGAGAAGGCTAGTAACAAAAATTCCTAATGTTCGCTGTTTGATTTGCATAGTTGTAATCAGGTCTCACCTTGATTCGAAGTGGCCGGGACATTGCTGTTGAAGAATGTGAATGTCGCCCCAGAACGCAGCTCGAATTGAGCACAAGTTCAAATTCGGGAGGAGGCGGCCATGATGAAGGCGAGTGCCGCAACCGACACGGCGGTCTCGGGTGGAAACCAAGTTCTAATCGATCGGTAATTGCTAACGTCACTCTGAGATACTCCGTGGCAAGCCAAGATCTCCGTTTTCGTGTGAGCAAGATGACAGATCCTTCGCCCCGCGGCAATCGCGAGCAGCCTTGGAAGGTTCCAGAGCCGTCACCCGCTAAGCTTCACTCACCTCCCGCTCACCAAAGGTCGATCTCAAGCCGAAAATGTCGTTGTTGATTTCGTGCTCAGACACAGGTCCGTAATCGTTACTTCACCCCAGTGCACCTTCAAATTTCTGGTCTACTCTTCACTGAATTGGCTCTTCTCCATCTCAGTCCTCCCGTTCAACCGTCGACGAAACTCCACTTCAACCGGTAAGGGTTTCAGGCGAGAGGAAAAGGGGATCTCACGTTCACATGAGGTCTCATCGAAACTGAAATTCGGACATTCCCCGTTTAATGGGGTACATTTGGGTCTTTTCACCTGAAGTAATGCTAAGAACAAATTCCCCGTCGGATTCAACGGTGATGTGACATGGATCCTCGGCTCTCTTTCTTGTGTCGCAGATCAGGCTCGCACTTATTTCGCCAACGGGAAGCTTTTTGATGCCATGACGATCTAACCTCTGGATTCGCCACTCCAATCTCTTTTTAGGGGCGTCGACACGAAAACCGAGGATAAACTCAATGAGGTTTGAAATAGGGCCGATTCCCCCCCAACCGACGAAATCCTTTGCTCCATGACCCGTTGGACTGTTCGGGGCAAGATTTTCGGCTATAGACTTTTCACTTCTGAATGCCTCAAGAACTGCCGTCAGGTACTTTTCTGCAAGCTTCTGTGCGAGCTCCCACCGACCATTAGCACGTAATCCCTCTTGAACCATGCATTGAATCGGCGGCCAGACAGACCCATGCCAATACTGTCCATCCGCACGAAATCCTTTGCTGTCCGCGGAGAGACTTGGTACTCCAGAAGTCAAATCAAATGAGCGTGGGTTAGACAGCTCGGCAATCAAGCCGTCGATTCCTTTCTGATCGGCGATTTCCGCCATCATGGGCCAGAACATATGACAATGTTTGCAAAGAACACCGGGTTCGAGCTCGGTTATGAAACTGCTAGACTTAGTCAGATCGTTATAGATCGCATGCTTTTCATCCCAAAACCTTGATCGCACAACCTCGCCTAGCGATCTGTGCTCTGCTTGGAAAAAAGTAACCAGGTCCTCACGATTGACCTGATGAGCGATCTTTGAAATATATAGAGCCGCTAAGGCTTGGTATGCCGAAGCTGATACCGAGTAGTACATCACATCATTTCTCGGAGAATCATCAGCTTCGTTGAATCCATCTGTCCAATAGAGGCCGTTCGGGCGACGCTGGTACTTCATCCACCATTCATAGTGCTTTACGATGGGAACTAATACGTCCTTTAGTCTTTCCATGTCACCGGAAATTTGGAAGTAATCCCATTCTCCCCAGGAGAACAATGCGGGATTCAATGGAAAGCGAGCATAAAGTTCACGGTTTTGACTATCGGATTCGCGACAAATAAACCCGTTCTCATGCTGTCGGGCGTAACAGTTGTCAAACGCCGTAATCGTTGGGTACGCGTGATGAGCATATCTTGCAAAGTGAAGGATGAATGCAGAGTCCCAGACCATCGTGCTTCCCCATGCACCCCAAGACTTCGACCCAACGAGGTTCGCAACTGCTTGGTGGTCGGGCGCTGAAGGGGGAAAGAGCCACACGTTGAAAAATGTCTTCCAGCAATACCAGTACAAATCGACAAGCTCTGAGTCGGAATCGAGAACTGGCGCAGGTAGTGTCTTCTCTATCTGTGCGAAGCTTGGCGGTGGTGCGCCGAGGTAGCTTTTCTTTGAGTACCACGGTGACAACGGCTCTAGCCTCGCAAATGGTACGATTCCGTTGTCCTTCGAGATCTCGACCCAATGAGCTCCGACTCTCGGGTTCATATAGCGAACAGCATCGCTTTGTGTCGGATCTATGACGGGTGAAGAGGTCGTGAAAGTTCCTTCTGATTGCTCACCCGACACGTTTCCTTGCTTGTCGAGCGTATTAATCCGCCAATAATATGTCGTCGTGGGCGCGAGTGCAACCTTTAACACTTCAACGTCTTCTGGAAGAGTTGCAACGCAAATAGGATCCAGCATTTTCTCATCCATCGATATCTCTAGCTTGACACCGGAATAGTGAAATATCGTGTTGCCGACCTCCTTGGATGGATATTCCCAGTGTAGCGACCCGCTCAGAAATCCGGCCTCCGCCTTCGTATCTAGCTGGCGGATGGCGAATGCGGGCAATTTGGTTAAGGACAACACTCCTCCGCTAAAGAACATCTTGATCGCAACGCGTCGTGAAACGTCATTGATTTCCATCGAAAGCCTCTTTCGTCGTTTTGTTGTGGGACCAACACAGTTTGCTAGTACTTTAGTCAATGTCAAACTTGTTCACGCCGCTCTTGATCATCCTTGCAGTGACCTTGTCGTGAAATTTAAGTTTCAGCAAGAACTCACCGTTGCTATTTACAGTGACGCGCGCGCCTTCTTTTGCAGACAACCTCTCCTCGCAGATCAAACTAATCCTAAGCGTGCCGAGTCCCAAGTTCTCAATTCCGTGTCTCTCCATTTTGCTAATGCTCCATGTGATGGTCTTCTCGGGAGCATCGATCTGGAATCCGAGTACGTATTCAATGAAAGCGCTTATTGGTGCGACCCCTCCCCAACCAACGAAGTCACTCGCGCCAGAGAAGAGTCCTCGATCGGCGAAGATGCTCTCCTTGATGGTCTTCTCCTTTGCGAACGCCTGAACAAAGCTGTTGAAATACTTCTCGGCCAGTTGGTCCGCAAGTTCGTTCCGGCCAACGCCCTTTAATCCCTCCCATGCCATAAATTGGTCGATGGGCCATGCCCCCCCTATTGATTGATTATTCGCGTTATAAAGAGCGCTGTCCGCAGAGACGTTTGGAACGCCATGTAGTCGATTGAATGTCTCAGCATTCATAAGTTCAGCTGTAAGGAGCTGCGCACGACCTTCTGGAACGACCCGCGCAAATAGTGGCCTGAAGATTGCGGTCGTCTTATAACTGCTCCCGACAGGCCCTTTTGTGACAAACCGCTGACCCAACGAGCATTGCCCACCAATGCCGTTCGAGAATGAGTAAGTGGGGTGTTCTAGGTCGCATCGATCTGCGTAGATTCCATTCGAATCGTCCCACAGATGCGAATTGATGTACCGGCCGATTTCTGCGTGTTCCTCTTCGAAAAATGCCTGCATATCTTGGCGGCCGATCACTGAGGCAATCTTGCTGAGGTACAGAGCTTCCAAAGCCTGGAATGAATTTGCGCTAACTTCAGAGTTCATTATCCCGTCGTCTCTATTGGTGAGTCGATCTTGCGGAGTGAGTCCCTCTTTGTCATACCCTCCATCAGGTCGCCTCATGTAGGTCATCCACCATTCGTAGTTCTTAACAATGGGAAGGAAGACTCTCTTCAAACGCTCCCGATCGCCGGAGATCAAGTAATATTGCCATTCAGCCCAGGAAAGCAATGGGGGGACGACTACTGGATACCAGACGTATATCTCACGGTTGTCCCTACCCACCTCCATTGCGATGAATCCATTTTCGTGTTGACGTGCATAAGCGTTGTCATATTGCTTGATGAATGGGTATGCTTGGTCTCCGTATCTCCCAAAGAACATCATCGCGGCGTTGTCCCAGAGCACACTGCTTCCCCAAGGCCCCCACTTCTTGGTGCCGTTTATGATCGCAACCGCCTGATGATTCGGCCCCTCTGGAGTGATATTCCAATCCTCAATGAATGTTCGCCACGCATACCAGTACATTTCTACCGCCTCGGTGTGCCCGTCATAGACTGGTTGAGGAAGGTTGTTACGCAACTCTTGAAATGTTGGCATAGGAACCGATGAGTAGGCGCTCACTTCGTACCACGGCGAAATAGAGTCGACGGCAGCAGTTTCGAATGGCTTGATGTGTCTAAAGTGAGCACCGGGCCGCGGATTGCCATACCGTTGAACGGCATCCGTTGTCTGCACAATGCGAGCCGGCCCGGTTGCAAAGCGTCGCTCGAAGCCATTCTTGGGATAGTCTCCATTGTTGTCGCCGGGTGTTACACGCCAAATGTATCTTTGGTTGGGATGGACAGGGAATCGCCATTTGGTAATATTTTCCGGCAAAACAACGTCTACTATCGGGCGTTTAACGCTCCCTTGAGGCCAGACTGTGAGGTGTACTTTATCGTACGACCAGTACGGGTACTGTTCGCCGTGCATCTCAATGTTTTCCCGGACCGGATATCGCCAACTTACAGTGGCTGTAAGGAATGACTTGAGAATCTCACCGTCGGCTGGTGCTAGGGGCTTCAGCGTGTCATCAGACGTCGCGAGTGGCCGGACTTGGACGCCGCTTCCAGAGCCGTTGAGTCGTTGGGCACAACCGACGATCATGCAAATGCACAATGCTTTAGCAAGGCTAGTCTTCACTTATTTACATCTCCTGGAGGTAGAGCCAATCGCGAATCTGTATTGGGGCTTATCAAGTTAGTGTGATAAGCGGCGAAATCAAGAAGTACTAATAGAAAATACCCTTGTCAAGGCGCACTCCAAGGGCCTGTCCGTAATACGGACGTGAGTTTGACTTGATGCCTATCGGGCATCCAGGCGGAGATATCTGAAATCGTGACCTACGTGTCGTCGCCTCCGTAGTTTCTGAAGAACTCGGGTCTCGGAATGTCTGCGTCATGACGTAGAGTGTCTTGAGCGGGCCGTACACATGAGGCGCTCTTGCGGATGACGGTAGCAACGCGGAAGCGTACATCGTCGAGCGCGGCCGGCGAACGCGCATTTGGGTAGCGGGCCGGAGTCCACCTTCAACAGCATGCGGGCCTGGATCGAAGACTGGAAGGTCGGTCTTGTACACTTCTAGCCTAGCCGGTCCGGTGCACAGCAGTCGCGGCGAGGGCTTACTGTTAATTACAGCTAGGACGGTGGGCATTATCTTTGGGATATCACTACCGCGCTCGAGGTTGTTTAGGGACGCACTTGATCCCGCTTCTTGGGAAGCTTTGAACGACGCCCCTCTTTCTTCTTAGTCGGCGGCTGCTCGCTTTCATAGAGGGGAGCTATCATTCGGGTGGCGGACAATGTGCTTGCTCTAAGATCATCTTTCAAGGCACTCAATTTAGGTATCATCCGGCTTGTTGGCCCAGACAGGCTCAATGCTGCAACAACCTTGCCGGCATGGTTGAATATAGGGGCCGCAATGCAGGTGACGCCGCTAAGATTTTCCTCCGCGTCAATTGCAATCCCCCGCTGGCGCACAATCGCTAGATTGGCCCTCAGTTGGCTTTTCTGAGTGATTGTCTTTGGAGTTCTCCTTTCGAGTACGAGCTTATCCAGAATTGCTTCAAGTTCCGATTCTGGCCAGAACGCCAAGATCGCCTTTCCAAGCGCTGTGCAGTGAATTGGATTTCGCTCGCCCGGATAGGCGGCAACACGGAGGACGTTACGTCCCTGTATGACATCAATGTGAACGACTTGGCCGTTCTGGATCACTCCGAGATTGACACTCTCCAGATGCCGGCCCATCAGATCATTCATGATTGATCGACAAACTGACTGCAGATAGCTGAATTGCACAACAAGCCCAGTGAACTCAAAGAACTTGGTTGAAAAGCGATAGTGCGCTGTTAAGTCGGCTTTCTCAACATAGCCCAGTTTTTCCAGGGAATAGAGAATTCGATGAATCGTTGTGCGAGACAATGGGAGTGCTTTCACCATTTGCGCGAATGCAATTGGTTCCTGTTTGGGACCCTTATCGATCATGTAATTTAGGACGTCAAATATCTTGCCCATGACGGCGATGTAGTTCTTGTCAAGCTGCTGTTTGGCTGGCATGCCCGCTCTACCTCCATGTGCAGTAATAGTTGTTCCCGTTGTCAGTGAATTTGGCTCAGATCGCGGCCACTAGTCATTCAGATGGTAAGAGCGGCTGAAGCTCCCTAAAGAGATGTTGTAATCGTTCAGTCAATCAACCCGGCACCTGGTACAAGGTATCTTGTTTCGCTCAGCCGTCACATCATTCCGTTTAACTCATTCGCTTGGCATTTGACATTGTCCCTTCGCGAATAGCAAGCCTGCATACCTCCAAAAGCAAGCTCAAGCGATCGTAGACACTCCTGACAGCCGCCGCTCAGATCCGACCCAAGACTAGTGAGAACAGTGTCGAGTCGCTCGCCGATCAGAGTCCTTTCCAGCTCCCTCTTACCAGTAGTGTTGTTTACAACAATAACTTCGGAAGGCCGATTTCTTGCGGAGGCAAACTCGCCGTGAGCCGGATCACCGATCCGCAGTTCCGATACCACCACGGTGGAGGGTCGGACTGACGATGAGTGGGATCCGCACCGATTAATTGTGGGGCCGTGATCCCCTCAAAAGCTCAATAAAACCGCGATGGCGCTTCATATCAGAGCAGTTAGTGTCCGGATAACGGATACCCGTACAAAAAGTGATTGACAGTCAAATTTCATTTCTGCGATAACCACGAACGTTGAAGGGGTTTCAGCCAGATTCTGAATGACCGTAATACGGACACTAATCCGCCAGGTCTCGGTCAATATTGAAGGAGGAGTTAAATGAAACAGATAGTTTTGTTCCTTTGTGTAATCCTCGGTACGTTCGCGGTGTGCAGTGCCCAAACGAATCGAGCGAGCCTGAGCGGGACCGTAACAGATAAAACCGGCGCTGTTGTAGCAAGCGCCACGATCACCGCAACTCAAATCAGTACGAAATTTGACTTCAATGCAACCGTGAATGCGACGGGAGCGTACAGTTTCGTCGGCCTCCCAATTGGAGAATATGAGCTTCATTGCGAGAGTCAGGGGTTTCAGAGGGTCATTCGCCGCGGTGTTGTATTGAGCCCCGCCGCCGACGTTCGCGTAGATTTCCAATTACCCGTGGGGGCAACCACTGAGGTCGTAGAGGTGAAAGCAGAGTCCCCTCTTCTCGACGTCCGAAGCACGACCTATGGTAATGAGCTTGACTCAGAGGCGATCAAGGCACTTCCGATTCAGGTATCGGGAGGAAGTCGAGGAGTTTATTCCTTGTTGGCTGCGGTGCCAGGCGCGCTAAAGCCGTCGGGGCTCAGCATCAATGCCTTTGGAGGCTCGGGACGTAGTAGCCAAATCCTCGTAGACGGTCTCGGCGCGGAGTATGCACCGACTGTACCCGGTGTACAGGAGAGGCCTCAGTCAGTTGAGTCCATTGAAAACTTCCAGGTCGTTCAGACTAGCTCTGCGGAGTACAGCCTGAACGGCGGAGGTGTCATGAATGTGACAACGAAATCCGGATCCAATCACTTTCATGGCTCTGCATTTGAATATATGAGGAATGAAGCAATGGATGCGACGCCATTCTTTGCGAAGAAGCGGGCACTGGATAAGGAGCACGAATTTGGATTTACGCTGGGCGGTCCAATTCGTCATGACAAGACATTTTTTTGGGTGGAATACGATCGCTTCAAAACTGCTTCGTCCCAAGGTGGTGCGGGTTCTGCTTCAAGTGGAGCTGTACTCACTCTGCCGACGGCAGCGTTTATGGCTGGGGATTTCTCCAGACTGCTCGGTCAACAAATTGGCACTGACGCGCTCGGACGTCCGATTCTGTCGGGGCAAATTTACGACCCGAACACGACCCGTCTCGTGAACGGTCAGACTGTGCGAGATCCGTTTGCAGGAAATATCATCCCAGCGGTGAGGATCAGTGCAATCGCGAAAAACGTCCAGGGCTATTTCCCGTCTCTTACGTCTCCACAACTGTTGATCAATAACTTCATTGGTGGGTCGGGGAGCACGATCGACGATCCCCAATATATTGTGAAGATCACGCAAAAAGTCGGTCAAGGAAATCTGGATGTTAGCGAAAGGGTTGTCATTCACAACCAAAAGAATACTTATCCATTGCCGCCCGTACTGTCAACGTGGAACAGTTTCAATCAGCACAACTACTCAACAAGAATTGCCTACGCACTGCCGATTGCCTCTCGGACAAATCTCAGCTTGCTGGTGGGGTTTGATCGTCAGGCCGGCCTTGGCTACCGTTCCGAGGGGCTTCAGAGTCAGTTCGGGATCAGCGGTTTGTTTGCGAAAGACTGTTCAACACAAATTAGCATTGCGCAAATGGTCTTCACATCTCCAGCTAGCTCGCAGCTGGGTGATGGATTTTGCGATTACAACAACCGAACCACGAGTTGGAAGTACGCGGGATCTTTGACCAGAATATTGGGAAAACACACGGTGAAGGTAGGCGGCAACTATTTTCGCTGGCTCGAAAATTTACATTATCTCCAAGGATCCCAAGGCTCATTTAGTTTCTCTGCTCAGGGCACAGGACTGCCCGGAGCGAGCCTTCCAAGCACGGGTTTTGGCTATGCGAGCTTTCTGCTCGGACAGGCTTTTGCCGCCAGCGTCACACCGAACTCAAGCGTGCAAATGAGAGACTGGGAGTTTGGGCTATTCGCTCAGGACGAACTTCGAATAACTTCCAAGTTGACCATGAACTATGGGGTTCACTATGACTACCAGCCCCAATACACGACTCCAGGAGACTTCCAATCGCAATTCAACCCGACATTGCAAAATCTAGGGGCTGGCGGGCGGCCTGGTGCGATCGAGTTTGCCGGAAGCGGAACTGGAAGATGCCAATGCTCGAGGTGGTCGCCCACATACTTATTCGGGTTTGCGCCACGGTTTGGATTTGCTTATCAGCTCGGGCGCAATACAGTTGCGCGGGGAAGCTACGGGGTCTACAGGTTGCAAGTTTCACAATACGCAGGCGAGAATCAAGGGCAATACGGATTTCTCCCCAGCAGTTCCCTGACGGATTTGGATGCAGGGGTGAGCCCAGTTCTAAATTGGGAGAATGGATACCCGAGTTTCAGCCTAAAACCCGTTATCGATCCAACAGTTCAAAATGGGAAATCCGTGATCTTTGTGGGAAAAGATGATTCCTCTCCCTCACAGGTGCAAATCACAAATGTCAGCGTGCAACATCAGTTCCGTGGAAATGTTCTCTTGGAGGGCGCCTATATGCGGAACATTGGACACCACTTGCCAACCGGGAATACTGTTTTGGTTAACCAGCTGGATTACGCTCAGTACGGAACTTACGGCAATCTACTAAACCAAGACATCCGCTCCCAAGCGGCGGTAAATGCTGGGATCATTGTGCCGTACGCCGGATTCAATGGCACGGTGTCGCAAGCTCTTCGTCCTTATCCGCAATATTTGAATATCAATGACAACGATGCGAAAGTTGGTAATAGCAGCTACAACGCTCTCATTCTAACTGTACAGAAACGTTTCGGTACTGGATTCAACTTTCTCGTTGGCTACACGTTATCCAAGAATCTGTCGGATATTGGATCCACCGAAGGGACGTCCGCCTCTAAGGTGCAAGACGCGTACAATCGACACGCCGAATATTCAGTCACGGGTGTCGATCAGCGTCATTCAGTAGTAACCACTTACTCTTATGAGCTACCGGTTGGCCCTGGGAAGCGCTTTCTGAATAAATCGAACATCGCGAGTAGTTACTTACTTGGGGGTTGGCAAATTAGTGGAATTAACAATTATTCCACTGGTACTCCCGTTGCAATTGCAACTAGCCAGGGCCTCCCTACTGTGGCGTCTGGTATTCGCCCTAATGTTGTAGCGGGAGTGGCCCCTCGTGGACCGGGAAGCTGCAGTGGTGCTACGCCGGGGTTGATGTTGAATAGAGGAGCTTTCGCGGATCCGGCCCCATTCACCTTTGGAAATGCTCCGCCGACGTTCAACAGTATTAGAACGTGTTCATTATTGCGAGAGAATGTGTCGCTGATCAAGCGATTTCAGGTGACCAAGGAAAATGTATCGGTGGAGCTGGGCGCCAATATCTTCAATGCGCTCAACCGTCACCTTTTCACTTTTGCCACGAACATTGATAGTCAAACGTTTGGGACCGTGAGCGGTGCTAGTGGACCGCGACTGGGGCAGGTTTATGCAAGGGTCAATTGGTGAAGTTAGGGAACAGCGTGCGAAGTCCGTGGCGAACCAGTCGCCAAACGAGTCTGAAAATTGCGTCAGCCCTTCTTCTGCACCTAATGATGGATAGCAGTTGAAGGGCTACGCGGGCCCGCCGAATTGCATTACGGTGCGCATCATCAGACAAGCTGGTATTAGAAGACTCATTTACGTGAAAGGGGAAGAAGGGCGACTAACTCATCGGCAGAGTTCAGCCGGTTTAGCGAGTCATTTGGTGTCAGGGAGATCGCAGTCAAAAGAGCTGACCTCATTAGGTCACGGGAGAAGGAATGAAGATCACCAAGGTTGAGGTTCTGCTCACTGGAACAAGCTGGCGAAATTTCCTATTTGTCAAGATGGAGACAGATGAAGGTTTGGTCGGCTGGGGAGACGGAACGCTCGAATGGAAAGAAACAGCAGTTCGCGAATTAATTCTTGATTTTGGCCGGCGGTATGTAGTTGGAATGAGCCCTTTCAACATCGAAGAACTGTGGTTCAAGCTCTACCAGGTCGAGCATAACGTTGGGCCAATCATGTACGCCGCCATGGCAGGCCTAGAGACAGCGATGTGGGACCTTGTTGGTAAAGCGCTTGGGCAGCCAGTTTACAATCTTGTCGGTGGGGCGGTTCGGACTAAGCTTCAAGTATATGCAAATGGGTGGTACTCGTCTCAACGAGATCTATCTAAACTTGCGGACCGAGCTCTAGACCCAGTCTCGCGGGGCTACAAGGCCCTTAAGTTTGATCCTTTCGGACCCGGTGGAAGAGAACTGAGCTATGAAGAATTGAAGCTCTCCTGCCAGGTCGTCGAGACCGTGCGGAAGGCGGTAGGTGATGAGATCGATTTGATGCTTGAGTTTCACGGCCGATTCAGCCCGATCATGGCACTTGAAGTAATGAGAGCGATGATCCCGTATCGGCCTCGGTGGTGCGAAGAGCCAATTCCAGCACACAATCACGAATCGATGGCCCAAGTTGTGGCTGCTGCACCGCTTCGAGTCGCAACAGGCGAACATACTTATTCCAGATTTGGGTTTCTTGACCTCCTTTCCCGGAAGGGCGCCCACGTAATTCAGCCAGATTTGGTATATAGCGGCGGTTTCATGGAGACGAAGAAGATCGCGTCAATCGCTGAGGCGTTCTACATAAGCGTTGCTCCACACAATTGTCGTGGACCACTTGGAACTGTGATTGCCATGCATCTTTGCGCGAACATTCCCAACTTCGACATTTTGGAGACATTCGAAGACTATGACGTTCCTTGGAGATGTGAACTAACTCCCGGAACTCCGCGGGTTCAGGATGGCCACTACGAGATTCCTGTTAAGCCAGGATGGGGCGTGGATGTCGATGAGGATGCAATACGTGCACACCCCGAAAATCCGAACGCGAAATTGAACATGTTTTCGGCCGATTGGGAGGAAGACATGTGTAAATGATGCGATCCGCACTCGACCATCGACCCTAGCAAACAGTTGAAATATGAACCAACAAGTCGTTCTCTCGACGAGGAATCTGAGGAATTGAGACTATGAAAAATATGCTGAAGGAGAAACTCTCAAAAGGAATGCCTGCAATTGGGAGCTGGATTGCGCTGTCAGACCCATATTCCATTGAGGTGATGGCGGATGTGGGCTTTGATTGGCTTCTCATAGACATGGAGCATATCCCAATCAGTAAAGAGGGACTTCGGACTATCCTGATGGCTTGCAAGGGTAGCGAAAGCACCGTGATTGTCAGACTGCACTCAGGCTCGCGAGAAAACATCCAGACCGCCTTGGATTTAGGGGCGCAAGGCGTAATGATTCCGATGATTACGTCGGCCGCTCAGGTAGATCAGCTCGTCGAGTTCTGCCGATATCCGCCAATAGGCAGCCGGGGATTTGGCCCGATTCGAGCCAGTCGATATCTCGCAGAAATCGCTGAATATCGCGAAGAGGCCAACAATGAACTGAGTTTATTCGTTCAAATCGAGACGCCAATTGGTGTCGAGCGAGCGTCGGAAATAATCGAGAGCGCGGGAGTTGACGGACTCTTCATCGGAAACGGGGACCTAGCAAGTTTTATCAATGGAAACGGGTTAGTTCATGCCGAGAATGTACAAGGCGTAGTCAATGGCTTAATCGAGAAAGCGCTTCAGGCTTCGGTTCCGGTCGGACTTCCGACGTGGTCCTCTGAAGAGTTCGAGGGATACGTACGTCGTGGCGCCCAGCTTCTAACGATTGGCGGCGACCTGCATTTTCTCTCGACCTGCGCAAAGTCCCAGATTGCTGGGGTTAAGGAGGCATTAAAAGTGGCTCGTAACCGCACAGGGAGCAACAGTGAAGATCTCGTAAGGTGTTCTGATCGCGCCTAGAACGCCGAAGTGAGATTGCAGACAACTAGTTTCGTCCCCAGCGGTGAGAAAGTGCATCTGGCATGAGGCGCACTTGTCCGTTCGTTTGTAGTCTTTCAAGATGCCCATTAATGGAAAACATAGCCAGTTCGCAGGTTTCCGACGGCCAATCTGGAAACACTTCTCGGGCTTCATCTATCAGGTGCTTGAGCGTCATGCCTCCGCGCCGACGCTCGAGCGCCCGAAGAATCCTGGCATCAAGAAGTTCGACTGTTTACGTGAGTCACTCAGGAAGTCTCGGATCTCATCGCCGTACATACTAGGCCAATGGCCCGTGTGCAAAGCCTGCAATTCCAATTTCTCGAGCTTACTAAGTGTGGAGAGGTACGGATCAACTTGATAATACGTCACAGGCAGAGCAATTCCGCCTCCAGATGTGGGACAACTCGACCATGCACCGCGTCACTGACAAATGCGGCTCTGTTCTTTCGGTCGAAGAGTGCCAGGTGTCCTGCAGAGTGTCCAGGAACGTGGAGGACCTCCAGTTCCAAATCGTTTGATATGGCAATGTGTTCACCACCGACGAAGCCGAGGTCGACCTTGCATCGAGAGCCGGCATCTGCTGACGGAACGTCGTCGAAACCGAGCCCGTGTTCGTCTTTCAGAAAGTTGTATCTATCACGGTAGAGTACAAGAGGATCTTGAACCAACAACCGATCACATTCGCCGCAAGCGATTATGACGCCGGGAGCTAGTTGTTTAAGGACACCATTCCCGCCCTGACGGTCTCCATCCGGGTGCGTAGTGACGATCATTGCAAGTCGTCTTGGATCCTCTTTCAGCCTTTCAATAAACGGAATAATTGTCTCGCCTGGAGTTGTAGCCACTCCACTATCGACAAGAATCATGCGGTCTCCGACAAAAAGATACTGAAACAGGTTCCGCTCACCAAAGGTAGAACTAATGTGAAATACGTCAGGATACAGTTGCATATTTACCTCACGTGAAATATTCAGACAATTACACAATCATGTAATGATAGGACCAAAAAGTCCGTCGCCTTCTGGCTAAATCGAATTGTATGATACCGGACCACGAAGGTTTTGCGAGCATCGTTCAACTATTTGAGCGTGGGAGCTTTGGCGGTGATTCCTATAGCGGTCAGAGCTCTAAGACTACATATCGCTTCTTTGTTTTCCAAAAGCATATATATGATGTTTACCTATCGGGGAAAAAAAACGACATGGCCTTTTCACTGTCAATTTGGGACTGGGTTATATGTCTCACCGCCGTATTTAGCAGCATCGCAGTAGGATTAACACTCGCGTTCCGCAAAGGTGCGGGTGAAAGCAGTGCACAGTACTTTCTTGCGGGCCGCGGCCTCCGCTGGCCGGTCGTGGGAGCGTCGCTCTTTGCCACAAACATCGGCGCCGAGCATCTCGTTGGATTGTCTGGAGACTCTTATCGTTATGGGTTGAGCGCCGGTGCGGTCGAGCTAACAACGGTTATTTGTCTCGGAATCGCAGCGACATTTCTATTCCCCTACTACATCCAGAACAAGGTCTTTACTATTCCGGAATTCTTGGAGTTGCGGTATAGACGAAGTGCGCGATTGTTCTTCTCGGGATTAATGGTGGTTATCTGCATCATGACAAAGATGGCATTTCACCTCTATGCAGGCGCCCTTGTGTTGCACGGAATGCTTGGGTGGGGAATCATGCCCATGGTTGCAGCGATCGGCGTCTTTGTCGCGGTCGTGACGATGGTCGGGGGGTTTACTGCAGTAGCCTACACTGACTCGATTCAGACCGGAATAATGATTGTGGGTTGTAGTGTGGTACTGTTTATCGGTCTGGACAGGATCGGCGGTTGGCACAACTTAGTTTTGCACGCTCCTGCGGCGATGCATATTGCGGCTCCCTACAATGATAAGAATTATCCGTTTATGGGGATTGTCCTTAGCTCCCTGTTTGGCGGAGTCTTCTATTGGGGAATCGATCAGGTAAACGTTCAGCGCGTCTTAGGCGCACGTGACCTCAGACAGGCGCGACTTGGTTCGATGTTTGCAATCCTTCTAAAGTTGACGCCGGTATTCATCTTTGCTTTGCCCGGGGTGATAGCCGCTGTTCTATTCCCGGGTCGTGACCCCAAATCCACCTTCATAACGTTGCTCAACGAACTCTTGCCCAACGGGGTAAGGGGCCTCGTCCTCGCAGGGCTTCTTTCAGCTCTTATCGGCTCGTCTCTGTCTGTAATGAATTCTGTTTCGACCCTTGTGGTGCGAGATTTCCTAATCAAAGCCAGGCCGAAGAGTTCAGAACGAGCGCAAGTCTGGCTGGGGCGACTCACGATCCTCGTAAGCACACCGCTCGCTATTGCATCGGCCTACTTGATCTACATCACGCCAGACGGCTTATATAGGTACCTTCAGGCAATCTCGCTCTATATGGTGATGCCGATTATGCCAGCCATATTCTTTGGGATTATGAGCAAACGGGTTACATTCCGAGGAGCAGTAGCCTCGGTGATGGTTGGCGGATTCCTTGCTATCCTCTTTGTCACGGACCAACTGTTGGGCGAAGGTGTCGGATTGCATACGTTTCCGTGGCTACACACGAATTTGACTCAAAACTATACCTATCGTGGCCTTTTTGGCAGCATACTTGTGACGGTAGTACTCTATGGCGTCTCCTATTGTGGCCGGCGCCCAAGATCTGAAGACCTTGCCGGGCTGACGGTAGATTGGGGAGCCCAAATCGAGAAATTCGAAGGCATTCGGGATTGGCGGCTTCATCTAGCTGTTTTGGGCCTTATCACAATCCTCATTTACGCATGGCTCTGGTGATGAATGGCATTCACTAACCAGCTAACCAGGAGCCATGAAATGTTAGAGCGCAATATATTGGTGACGGGTGCGGCACAGGGGCTTGGATTGTCTATAGCAAAACGGCTGGCTAAGAGCGGGGCAACGCTCGCGTTAGTAGACATCGATCCAAGTGTTCTTGAGCTTTCGCATCTCGATGAGTTCGGCGGGAAAGCCATTGCAATACAGAAAGACCTCGCCGATGCGAATGCTTCCGATGTGATTACGGAGGCGAAAAACAGGCTTGGACGCCTGGATGGGTTGGTTAATTGCGCAGCGTGGAGTCTTCATGGCTCATCCGGCGAACTTTCAACCGAAGATTTCGACCGATTAATCGCGATCAATCAGAGGGCGCCTTTCTTCTTGAGCCGGCGTTTTGTGCAGGAACTAGAATTCGACAATTGCTCGGGGGAACATGGTCCTAGAGGGGCAACTGATCGCAACGCCATTCATGACGCATGCATTGTCAATATTGCGTCCGTCAATGCGCTGGTTGGAAACGCGAATTTGGTCGCATATGCCGGCACAAAAGGCGCTCTTGTATCCATGACACGAGCCATGGCGGTTGAATTTGCCCCGCATGTGCGGGTTGTGGCGATTTCCCCTGGATCGATCTCTACCCCCGCAGCTTCTGACCTAGTCCGTAACGGAACTATTGAGATTGAAAGCCATTTCTCACGTTATCTGATCAAGCGTTTTATCGAGCCCGAGGAGATCGCTGATCTAGTCTGGTTCCTGTTTAGTAATGCCGCGCGGTCCGTAACCGGGAGTAATTGGGTGGTTGATGGCGGATATACCGCCCAGTAGAATCCCCTCATACAGAGGGATTCCTCGGTACACGAGGTGCGCAATACAATCACCGTAGGGATTCACCCTCGCCTGGAGCCGATTTGCTTAAGCGCCATACAGTTACGTCTCAAGTAATTGAATACATTCTTGAGCTCATTCGGAAGGGCAAGATGGTCCCGGGGGACAAGCTTCCGACGGAACAATCGCTGACCAAGACACTTGGGGAGAGTCGGACTTGTGTTCGAGAGGCCGTGAAGTCACTGGAATCCCTGCATGTAATCAGCGTACGACCAAGAGTGGGAGCAGTTTTGCTTCCCTCGTCTCAAAGGGCATTCTTCAGCGCTGAGCACTTGGTGGAACCGATCCGAGCGGAGGAATCAAATTCGCTAATTGATTTCAGGGTTATCCTGGAAAGCGGCTTGGCCTCGCTCGCAGCCAAACGAGCCAGCGAAGCAGACCTATTGACTATGCCACGGGCAACTCAGAGTCACCAAAACGCAATTGACACCGTACAACGGCGGCTATTGCTTCTTAGTTGTTGCGAAATCTCTAGTGCCGTATCGGCAGTGCTCCGCGCGAGAGTTTCTCGTGCTTCGATGCTGCTGGTGCGGAGCAGTGCGGATACGGCGATTTGCAGTAAGGCGCTAGCGCGGTAAGAGTATGGGGATTGAAAGCTGTTTGCGGTGAGCTGAGGCGGCTGACTGGGCACGAAATGGGACGGCGGTGAACTGGTCAGGGCCGTTCAGGGGTGCGTTTGCGGTATGGGTGAGCAGGCTGCGGCGTGCATCGAGGGTATGCGGAGCCGATTCGAGCCATGGAGTGGCGTTGGCGGGATGAACGCCTGTCGATGCGAGGGATCGTGTTGGTATGCGCGTGGGCAAAGTCTTCCTCAGGATGAGTCGAAGTGCGCGCAAGTAAGCGGTGCGCGGGAGGTGGCCGTTCCATCGGAGAGTTGTCGAGCGACCACATGCAGGGTGCCGCGCTTGCACTGGGGACAGGATCGGTTGAGTGCGGACTTCTGCGGTTCGGTCAGCAGAGGGTGATGGCGTGGAGATGGCTCCTGCACAGGGCGAGGACCTGGCTGCGGTTGCGGTTGGCGAGCAGGCCGAAGTGGCGAATCTTCACGAAGCCTGCGGGCAGGACGTGAAGCAGAAAGCGGCGGATGAACTCGACGGCATCGAGGGCCATGACACCGCTGCGGTTGTTATGTCTGGAGTCCCGCCAGCGAAAGCGCACTCGACCGTTGTCGAGGCTGAGCAGCCTTCCGTTGGAGATGGCGACACGGTGGGTGTAGCGGGCCATGTACTTCAGCACGTGTTCCGGACCGCCGAAGGGAGGCTTGGAGTAGACCACCCACTCCTTGTTGCGCAAGGCAGATAGCAGAGAGTGAAATGAACGCGGCTGAGAGAATGCTGACAGTGAACCGGAGAAGCGTAGTTCGTTGTGTCGATAGCTCTGCTTGAGGAAGGCGAGCAGCTTGCCGCGGAACATGCGACTGAGCACGCGAACGGGCAGAAAGAAGTTACGCCTTGACCGAACCCAGCGGGAGCGGTCGAGCGCCAGTCCACCGGCAGGAACGAGACAGTGCAGATGGGGATGATGTCCCAGGTTCTGCGACCAGGTGTGCAGCGCCGCGAGCACACCTAGGCGTGCGCCCAGATGGCGCGGATCGGCGGCGATCTCCAGTAGGGTCTCGGAAGCGGCACGAAACAGCAGGTTGTAAAACAGTCGCTGGTTGCGGAGTGCGAGCGGTGTCAGTTGTTCGGGCACGGTGAAGACCACATGGGCGTAGGGCACCGGCAGCAGGCTCGAGGCCTGCTTCAGGAGCCAGCGATCGCGTGCCGAGGACTGGCACTTGGGACAATGCCGGTTGCGGCATGAGTCGTGAGCGACAGTCTCATAGTCGCAACGATCGCATCGTTCGAGATGAGTGCCGAGCGGTGCCGTTCGGCATCGGCCGATGTCGCGCAGTACCTTCCGCTGCTGGTCGGAGACCACATGGCCCTAGCGCTGAAGGAACTGGTTCTCGTGAGCGTGGAAGACATCGGCCACTTCGAGCCGATGTCCTGCATGCAGTTCTGTTCCCTCCCTGGGCGGTTCGCACAGTACGAATGGGCAGGTCATCAAGTGGGCTGGCCGTGGCGTGCAGCCTGGCCTCGGAGACGTGCAGGTAGCGGGCCGTGGTCTCAAGATCGCGATGGCCGAGCAGTAGTTGAATGCTGCGCAGATCGGTTCCTGCATCGAGCAGATGTGTCGCAAAGGAATGTCGCAGTACATGGCTCAGGAGATGGGACTTGGAGTCACGCCCTGGGGGCCGCTGAAGAGCGGAGCCCTTTCAGGGAAATATACCCGGGCAAACAGGGACGAGATGAAGTCCGATCGAGGCGATCATGTGATGGGTTCTCTAACCGATCAGGCCTACGATCTTCTGGATGAATTGCAGAAGATCGCAAAAGAGTTGAGCAGCACCGTAGCCGCCGTTTCGCTTGCCTGGGTCCAAAGCCGTCCCGGTGTGTCCTCGACGATCATCGGAGCGCGCACCGTGAAGCAGCTTGACTCGAATCTTGCTGCCTTGGACCTCCCTCTCTCGACAGACCACATAGAGAGCCTCGACAAGTTGTCCGAACCTAAGCTCAACTTTCCTGCTCAATACATGAGGATTGCTCCCAGCTTCTCGAATGCGGGTGCAACGGTGAACGGGATCGAATCAACGCTCTTGCCACAAGCTCCAAAGGACCTCGAAGACCATTACTAGTTGCGGTTAATGGTCGCGAGACGCGAACATCGATGCCCGATCTGCTCAGGCATTATGTTAGTCGTTCAACGCATCTCTTCCGACCAGATCTTTCGGTTTTCCATCGTTGATAAATATCTGGATACTCCATTCCAAACACATCGGGAGAATGGCTTCGGCTGTTCGCTGCGTACGAGATGCGGTCAAGCAGCAGTTGCGGACACACTGATCCGTAAATCCATAGGGTGGGCAATGACTTCCCGCAATCGCTGCCGCGCCCAGAAGATCACACTCGCGATTTGACATGCCGTTGAAAGGTTGGCACTTTCGTCATTACGATCAGAAAGTAGCCGGCGACGCCAACCAGAGATAATCCGAAACCTGCAACAGCGGCTGAAATGCCGAGGATCGGAATTAGCTTACCAAGAATTAGAGCTCCTAACGGCATTCCGGCACGAAAGGCGAGGTTGTATACGCTCATCACCCTCCCTCGCATCGAGTCAGCAATAATGAGTTGAACGAGTGACAACATAAGAGAGGCGGACGCCATCACAGCCGCGCCAGCAAGGAAAATCAGGACACAGGAAACCGGAAGCCACTTAGAGACTGCAAATCCAGCCGTTGCAAGCCCAAGGGCAAACAAGGCAAGCACAGCGAGACGTCCTTGCCCCTTCAGTTTCTCCATCGCCGCGACCATGAGCGCTCCACAGATCGATCCAGCAGCGGAGCAAACCAGCAAAAGCTCGTAAGTCCCCGGGCCTCTCTGAAAGATCGTCCGAACGATCACCGGAAGAAACCCGGTCAACGAAAAGCCAAATAGGGTAGTGCAAAATGCCAGCGCAACCAGCGGAGTTAATCCTTCGCGATCTCTGATGAATCTGAACCCTTCCTTCATGCTTTTCAAGACGGACGTTTGTGTCTTGGGCGCGACGAATTGCACCTTGATCACGATGAGAGAAATGATGACAGCAACAAAGGAGATGCCGTTCAGAGCGAAACACCACGTCGCCCCAAAGAGGGTGTACGCCAGGCCGCCGAGAGTCGGGCCGACGACGCGTGCAAGATTGAACTGGATCGAGTTCATAGAAACTGCATTGGCAAGGTCCTCAGGTTCCACCAGCGTCGGCAACAAGGCTGAATAGGCGGGTCCGCCAAAGGACTGCCCAACGCCAACAACGAAAGAGAGGGTTAGAATGTGCCAAACCTTGACTGCATGCGTGGCGAACAACGCTGTCAATACAAAAGCGCAGAGCATTTGAATGTACTGCGAATAGAGCAGCAACCTCTTCCTGTCCAGGCGGTCAGCAAAGACACCACCGACAAGAGAAAGGAGCATGATAGGCAGTTGCCCCAGGAAGAGATCCAGGCCAAGGTAAAACGGATCCTTGGTGAGATCGTAGACAAGCCAGCTTTGTGCGAACTGCTGCACAAATGTGCCAATTGTGGAAACACACGCCCCCAGCCACATGATCCGGAAATCACGATATCGAAACGCTCTGAAAATTCGATTTAGGAACGACAAGGATTCGACCACTAAGCGCGAGACCCCGTTCGACGATTTGAAGAACCCTCTGTTGATCCAAACCGATACTGGCAGGCCAGCATCAAGTTGTGTGCGTTGAGTTTAAGAGTCAGAATGCAAGGTTAAAAAAAACGGCGCACTAAGTCAGATGAGAATCACCACTCGCGGTCGCACTTTCTCTCGCCTGTCGCTGCGTTCGTGGTGAGAAAAGTGCCTCTACTTCATCGGGCAGGAACCCAGGAGAAGGATATCGACAGTCGCCTTTGCGCTCTGCGGCCAGTCGTGTTCAGACGCGTCGTCTAGAACGTCGACGAGAGCCCGCGGCAATCGGAATGGGTCGAGGGCTGGGCGGAAGTTTCCGCATTCAATGGCGCGATCCACCAGCCTTTGAATCCCACCTTGAATCAGTTCGCCGGATGTCTCCAACAGCTTCGAGGGGTCTCCGATAAGCGTATTCAGGGCTGGGGCGATGATCTGCTTCGCCAACTGGTCGATGAACCACGATCAAGAGTTGACACTACGACACAAGCGCATATAGACTCAAGTGAGTCAACTGACTAAGTGAGTTCTGGACTATGCCAAAGACGAAATCGGAAAAGCGAGCGCGGCTGATTCGCACCGCTGTGAAGTTGGCGTACAGACATGGGTTCAGGGAGACGAGCATCGCAGATATCGCTGAGGCGGCCAAGGTCCCGGTCGGCAACGTGTACTACTACTTCAAAACGAAAGATGAAATCGGCGAGGCCGTTGTTGAGCAACACTTGTCGGAATTTCGGGTGCTGCGGGAACAGTGGGACAGTAAGGGTTCCCCGAAAGAACGCCTTCAGGCGTGTGTCGAGAATACGCTTGGGAACCGGGATATGCTTGCACGCGGAGGGTGCCCCTTTGGGACGCTTTGCTCCGAGCTACACAAGGAAGGCGGGCCTCTCGCGGAAAAATCTGCGGCACTTTTCGGAGAGTTGCTTGGGTGGATAGAGGATCAGTTTAGGGCTGATGGACACGGAGACGACTCACGAGGACTTGCCATCCATCTTCTCTCAGCATTGCAGGGAGTCTCGGTTCTGGCCCACGGGTCTCGTGAGCCCGAGCTGGTGGTGTTGGAGACGAAGCGCCTTCGGGATTGGGTTCGCGCTCTGTGAACTGGAACGTGCACAACCATCGCGCTCTGGGTCGCGACGAGTGAACACAACCAGGGGGCTAATGGACACCGTCCGATGAATAGTGTCCGCAGTGCTCGGAAGCCGGGCGTCTTTGATTGGAGCAGGGCATTTAATTATGAAACTCAAGAGCGATACGATTTTGATCACCGGCGGTGGCAGCGGCATCGGTTACGAACTTACCAGGCGACTCACGGCACTTGGTAACACGATTCTTATCACCGGCCGCGATCAAGCCAAGATGGACCGTGTGAAAGCGGCCTTTCCAAAAATTCACACCTTTCGAAGCGACGTTTCCGATCCGAAAGCGATCGCCACCCTTTACGAAAAGGTCACCAACCAATTTCCCGATCTCAACATTTTGATCAACAACGCCGGCATCATGCGTGAGATCAATGTTCACGATAAAGCTGGAAGCCTCGAAGACATCACCCGAGAGATTGAAATCAATTTGAGCGGGCCGATTCGCATGGTGAAACAGTTCTTGCCGCATTTGAAAACAAAATCAGAGGCCGCAATCATGAATGTTTCATCGGGATTGGCATTTGTTCCATTGCCCATTTCACCTGTTTATTGCGCCACCAAGGCCGGTCTGCATTCGTTCACCGAGTCGCTTCGGGTGCAACTGAAAAACACCAAAGTGAAGGTATTTGAGCTGGCACCGCCGGCGACACAAACCGAACTCTTGGGTGCCTTTAATCCTGAAGACATGAAGGGTGTTTCAATCATGAACGTGGAAGACATGGTTAAAGTCGCGGTCAAAGGAATGCAAACCGATCGATTTGAAATTCGTCCCGGTCAGGCGAATCAACTCAAAATGATGAGTCGCGTCGCCCCTGGATTTATTTTGAAACAAATGAGCCGATCGGTCGATCGTATGCTCAGAACACACGATTAATTCGAAGCTTGTAAGACACCAGGCGGCCAGAAACCGCAAGTCCACACGGCGAAGCCTGAAAGAGAGCGTCGTACTGCGCATAAAAATGAGTTAGTCAACTGACACAATCGAAGCGGCGAAACGAATCGAATGATCAATAAAGCCCTAAGCAGGCAGAATGGAGTTTTTATGAAAATCATCTTAATCGGCGCAAACGGAAAGATCGGCGAACTGGTTCAAAAGGCATTGGCGGGTGCTGGCCATGAGATCGTCAAGGTCGGGCACAAAGCTGGCGATTTTCAAGTCGAGATCGAGAGCCGCGAAAGTGTCAGGAAGCTTTATCAAGCCGTCGGCTCGTTTGATGCCGTGGCCATTGCAGCAGGCCAAGTCGCATTCGCTCCGCTTTCAGAACTCACCGCTGAAAAGTGGCAGTTCTCGTTGGGAAGCAAACTCATGGGTCAGATCAATCTGGTTCAGGAGGCAATCCCGTTCATCAATGAAAAGGGATCCTTCACCTTGGTTTCGGGCATCCTTAACGACGAACCGATTTTCGCCGGCGTCGCGGCTTCAACCGTCTCGGGCGCATTGGAAGCTTTTGTTCGGGCTGCCGCAATTGAGCTTCCTAAGGGACTGCGTATCAATGTGGTGAGTCCCACGATGCTAAAAGAATCCGAATCTCAATTTGCCCAGTTCTTCATCGGTATGATTCCGGTCGAAGGATGGAAAGTTGGACAAGCCTACAAACGCGCCATCTTGGGGGCGCAAACCGGCCGCGTCTACAAAGTTGATTGAGCTTGCCCAGCGTTTATTCGAAGCCCCCGGCTACATCAAGAATTCGGATTGACAAGAGAATCGATCTGTTTCGATTTCGCATTAGTCAGGTGACTGCCTGATACCCGCAGTCATTGGCCGCCGAATGATTTACGACACAAGAAGCCCCAAGCAGGCAGAACGGAGCAAAAAAAATGAGAGCAACACTCGATATAAGGAGGTTCGGCCCCTGGGCACTTGTCACAGGTGCCTCGTCCGGTATCGGCAAGGAATTTGCACGGCAGATCGCAGCGTCAGGAATTCATGTAGCTTTGGTCGGCCGGCGAGAGCACTTGTTGCGGAAGGTTGGCGCTGAATGCACCGGGGCGTCTGGGGTTCAGCACCGTATCATCCCTCTCGACCTTTCCGAGCCCGACTTCCTGCCGGTGCTCGCAGATGCCACGCGTGATCTCGACATCGGCCTTATCGTCTCCAATGCGGGCACCGGAAATACCGGCGAGTTCTTGAAGCATGATCGGCAGTTGCTTCACGAGACCTTGCGGCTCAATACGATCGCGCATCTGGACATCACCCACCATTTCGGCGGGAAGCTCGCAGAGCGGGGCTGGGGCGGCTTGATCCTCGTGGGGGCACTGGGCGCGGAAAGCGGCATTCCCTGTATGGCGAACGACGGAGGCGCGAAGGCGTATGTACACAGTCTTGGCGAGGCGCTTCACTATGAGTTCAAACCTCTAGGTGTCTATGTCACTGTACTGGCGGCCGGGGTTACGAACACAGCGGTGATCGACAAGTTTGGCCTCAATCCGAAGACCATGCCGATGAAACCGATGAGCGTCGAGCAGTGCGTATCTGAAGGCCTCAGCGGTCTGCTCAAAAACCGCTCCAGAGTCGTTCCAGGCCGGCTGAACCGCATCATGAACGCCCTCGTGCCCGCTTCTCTTGCACGCAAGCTATTGGCAGACTTGCTTGGTAAAGGGCTTGTCAGCAAGGCCGCATCTGCAAACGCTCGCGCGGAGGCCTGATTAAGGGGCTGCGAATGGATGAATCATGCAAGAAGCAATCGGTCCCATTACGGAGGTGCCAAAGGGGCGTGCGATGCCCAATATGCGAGTCGGACGCCCCCTTCGGAGCGGGAAGGAATTGGCGGTTACGATCCCGCGCAGGGCACATTTCATTCGCCCGAGTTATCTCCGGAACCAGCAGGATCAAATGAAGAACATGAGAGAAACTGAAGAGCCATGTCAACCGTACGAGTCAATTCAGCTCTGCCTGCTCCGTTCACAGCCTGCATCCCGATGCCCATCATGATCGTTGCGATGTACCGAGCATAGTCGGCCGCGTTTACGTCTCGGTGCAGTTCGCCCTCACGTTGTGCCTGCTGAATGCGTTCCTTAATCAGGTTCCCATTAGATCTGCGCCATTTGGCCATTACTTGAGTCACAAGTTCGCAATCAGTTCCGCAGGCGAGCGCTCCGTGTATCGACAGACAGCCCTTTGGATTACCGGGGATCGAAAGAGCGTTCACCATTCCTCGAAAGAGAGCCTCGATCGTTCGAGGGAGAGTCGGCTCGGCAAGTGCCTTTGGTATATGCCCCATCTGTTCTGACCGATAACGTTCCACCGCTTTGAGGAACAGGCCCTCTTTACTCCCAAATGCAGCATGAATGCTCGAACGACTAAGTCCTGTCGCATCGGTGAGGTCTGTCATGGTGGTTCCTTCGAAGCTTTTCTCCCAGAAAACCCGCATCGCCGCGTCAATCGCCCGGTCCTCGTCGAAGCTGCGAGGTCGCCCTTTCGTTGCATGTTCCATTGGCCTATCAAGCCCCTTCCCAAATTCGACGCAATCGCGTGTGGAAAAAGCTCAAGAAGATTTTGCATCCATCACAGGTGCAGTACATCTGTACGCTATGTACAGAATAGCGCACTGCGCCGGTTCTGTCTTCAATGCAATAGAGAATCCGCGGTATTGAGGCATGTGAAGCGCAATGGAACAGCAACGCATAACAACTGCGGCGAAGAGAATGAAGGTGTTGCGAACTTCCCATCCAACGAGATTCGAAAGACGCGCAACTCCTTCCGGCAAGTACGTTACGTTCGGTTTATGGACGGTGGTCGCCATTTTCGTGATGGGTTGTGCCGTTGGCCCCCGTTACGGAAAGCCAGTTATCGCGGTCCAACCATTTCATAACGCACCGTCGATTGAATCACGGCAGGCGGTTCTGCCGGCGCCTCAACTAGATACTTGGTGGACTGGATTCGGTGATCCAGAACTAACCAGGATCGTTGAGAGGGTCCTAAATCAGAATCTCGATCTTGCCGAATCCTTCGCCCGAGTGGAACAAGCGCGCGCGGCTGCGAAAGAGGCCGGTGCAAAGCTGAAACCCTCCGGCTCGGTTACTGCACAATCTAACTCATTTCGACAGTCGTTGGATAGTCCAACTGGCCGATATGCCTCTGCCTTTCCAGGCTTCGATCGCAACCAAAGCTATTTAGACCTCGGGTTGGAAGCCTCATGGGAAGTTGATCTGTTCGGTGGACTTAGGAGAGGCGCTGAAGCAGCAAGCGACGAAGCCCAGGCAGCCGAGGCAGAAAGGCTCGGAGTGCGTGTTTCCGAAGTTGCCGAGGCAGCGGACGCGTATATGCAGATTCGAGGCGCACAGGTCCGTCTAAAGGTGGCGAAGGAGCAAATCACTACCGATGAGCACTTGCTCGCTCTTGTCTCCCAAAGAAGAACTGCCGGCGTCGCATCAGATAGAGAGCTTGCTCAGGCGGAGGCTCTTTTGGCTCAAGCAAAGACCACAGTGCCTCTCTTAGCCATCATTCTGGAGGCGCAGCTGAATCGCCTGGATGTGCTCATGGGAGCTCAGGCCGGTGCATACGCGGCCGAATTGGAGACTTCTGGGGAGATTCCATCTGTTCCGTCGATCTCCACGATGGCAAACGCAAGTGATCTGCTTCGCCGCAGGCCAGACATTGTTGCCGCAGAAAGAAGACTTGCCGCGTCAAACGCACGAATTGGCCAAGCGGTAGCGGAGTATTATCCCAAAGTTTCGCTGTCAGGGCTTCTCGGTACTGAAGCAATCAGTCCTGGAGATCTCTTCCGTGAGAGGGGATTTCAGCCGGGTGCTGTTGCTGGTCTTCAATGGAGACTATTTGACTTCGGTCGGGTCGATGCGGAGGTTAAGGAAGCGAAAGGCGCGAACGCCGAAGCTCTCTTGCGATACCGGAGTTCCGTACTGCGTGCCACTGAAGATGTCGAAGACTCGTTCAGTCTCCTGGCACAGTCAGAACTTCGACGGGATGAAATAGTCGTCGAAATAGGGGCCCTACAAAGAGCAAGAGACCGTTCCCAAGAGGCCTATCAAGCTGGAGTGATCGGATTGACAGATGTGCTCGATGCCGATCGCCAGTTGCTGGTTGCGAGGGACGACCTAGCACTCACTAAGGAAGCTGCAGCCCAGGCCGCGGTCGGATCCTTCCGCGCCCTCGGAGGAGGATGGACGCCATGAATCTGCGGCCTCACGTCATCCAGAGAGTTTCATGGACAGCCCGCGCTATCCCGCCGACCCAATCTGTTCAAAACCGCGCTGAGAAATTGATTACACCTCGACGATTCTGGAGTGAGAAAACTGTGACCATCATGAAATTCACCGCATTGGGATTGGCCTCAGCCTTGGTGGCCTTGGCAGGCTGCTCGAAGTCCCGGGAACTGGACCCGAGAACTCAGCCCGTTTTGGTACTCGTAGCTCGAGTTGGAGTCCCGATAGCAGAGGCCGAATCATTCACTGGCGTCGTTACTGCGCGGGTTCAGAGCGATCTGGGCTTTCGCGTCCCGGGCAAGGTAACGAGGCGATTTGTGGATACGGGTCAAAAGGTTCACCTCGGCGAGCCCCTGATGCAAATCGATGTGACAGATTATGCGCATGCCATCGCAATACAAACGGAAAACGTTGCGGCTCTGAGGGCGAAGTCCAAGCAGGCGGCTGCCGATGAGGTCCGTTACGGGGGCCTTGTATCAACCGGAGCGATTGCTGCTTCAACTTACGACCAAGTCAAGGCAACGGCCGATGCGGCGCAGGCACAACTCGCCTCCGCAGAGGCGCAAGAGAAAGTTGCAAGGGATCAGGGAGACTACTCTCTCCTTCTTGCCGACTCCGACGGCACCGTTGTGCAGACACTGGCTGAGCCGGGCCAGGTCGTGGCCGAGGGACAAACTGTCGTCAAATTGGCACACGCAGGCCCTCGCGAAGCCGCAGTCTACCTTCCGGAGACGCTTCGACCAGCTCTGGGCTCGGAAGCACATGCAGTCCTGTATGGAGAAACTGCGAGTGTTCCTGTCCGGTTGAGACAACTGTCGGATTCTGCGGACCCAGAGACCCGCACCTTCGAAGCCAGATTTGTTCTCGGTTCCCTCGGCGCAAACGCGCCGCTGGGAGCTACAGTGACCGTTCAGGTCCCCAAGAGAGACTCTTCCGATCCAGAGGAAGTACCCCTTGCTGCGATCACCGACCGCGGCAACGGGCCTGGTGTCTGGATTCTCAATCAAAAGACCTCCACTGTTTCGTTTCAAAGGGTCAAGGTGCTTCGTTTGAGTGCAGAGGACGCCATTCTTTCAGATGGCGTGCAGCCGGGAGAGAAGATAGTTGCGCTAGGCGCACATTTGCTTATCGATGGGCAGCACGTCCGTGTTGCAGACGAGAAGGTGACGTCCCGATGAGCAAATTCGAAATCCAGGAACCGCATTTCGAAAAGGAAAGGATTGCGCATAGTGGAATCAACCTCTCTGCGCTTGCCGTTCGTGAACGATCCGTCACGCTCTTCTTCCTTCTCTCGGTAATCATCGCCGGGGCATTTGCATACTTCAACCTGGGGCGCGCCGAAGACCCCAGCTTCACGGTCAAGGTATTCACCGTAACGGCGGCCTGGCCAGGCGCGACTGCCCAGGAGATGCAGGATCTCGTAGCGGAGCCGCTGGAAAAGCGGATGCAGGAACTGACGTACTACGACCATGTGGATACATTTACCAGGCCAGGGCTTGCATTCCTCACGGTCACGCTTAAGGACTACACTCCTCCCGGCGATGTTCCCGAAGAGTTCTATCAGGGCCGCAAGAAGATTCAGGATGAAGCTTCGAGGTTGCCGCAGGGAGTTCTTCCACCAGTCCTCAATGACGAATACACCGATGTCACGTTCTCTGTGTACGCATTGGAAGCACCGGGGCTACCGCTTCGAACGCTCACGCGAGAGGCGGAGACTCTGAGGCAGGATTTGCTGCATGTTCCAGGAGTCAAGAAAGTCAATGTCTTCGGAGAACGGCCGGAGAGGATATTTGTTGAGTTCTCCTATGACCGGATTGCAACTCTGGGACTGAGCGCGCGCGACATCTTCGATGCACTCGTCAGGCAGAATGCTGTGACCCCCTCAGGTTCGATCGATACTCAAAACCAACAGGTGTATATCCGCCTCGATGGCGCACTCAATGATCTGGATAAGATTCGAAACACGCCCATCGTCTCTGGCGGCCGAACTCTGAAATTGTCAGATATTGCCGATGTGCAGCGAGGCTATGAGGACCCCGCGACGTTCCTGGTTCGTCACAATGGTCAACCTGCCGTGATGCTTGACGTCGTAATGAGAGAGCAGTTCAACGGATTGGCGTTGGGGAAGTCTCTGAAGGCAGAGCAAAAGAAGATTCAGGCAATTCTTCCGGCTGGTATGAACCTTGAAAACGTGACCGATCAGTCAACGGTTATCAAAGAAGCAGTGGGCGAGTTCCAACTCAAGTTCTTTGTGGCCCTCCTGGTCGTGATGATTGTCAGCCTTCTCAGCCTCGGGTGGCGTGTGGGCATTGTCGTCGCTGCGGCGGTTCCGATTACGCTTTCGGCCACACTTGTCATCATGCTGTCCACGGGCAAAGATCTGGACCGCATTACTCTGGGCGCCCTCATTCTCTCACTCGGACTACTGGTCGATGATGCAATCATCTCGATTGAAACGATGGTGGTCAAAATGGAGGAGGGCTGGGATCGCATCAAGGCTGCCGGATATGCGTGGAACCATACCGCTGCACCAATGTTGGCCGGAACCCTGGTAACCATCATTGGCCTCATGCCGGTCGGGTTCGCGCAATCAAGCGCTGGCGAATATTGCAGGAACCTTTTTTGGGTTGTCTGTATCGCTCTGTTGACCTCATGGATTGTCGCCGTTACCTTCACGCCGTATCTCGGCGTGAAACTCCTT
>Ga0137385_10000501_pt1 | contig 31571 bp, 32 predicted proteins | sample SagtaG_FD_104921 | JGI IMG/M metagenome (GOLD analysis project Ga0137385, IMG submission 104921) | Vadose zone soil microbial communities from Sagehorn Ranch, Mendocino, California, USA - Sage2_R_80_16 metaG | ecosystem: Environmental > Terrestrial > Soil > Vadose zone | place: USA: California... | reverse complement strand
TCTGCCGTGGTCGAAAAGCTGGTACAGGCGCATCCAGATCAAACCGTCGTCCTCGTTTCTCATGTAGGGCCGATCAAAGCTATTCTATGCGCCGCACTTGGTGCCCCCGTCTCTGCCGCCTTTCGCATCTTCCTCGACCCCGCCACCATCAGTGTCGTGGATTGGAGGCAACCGCACCCCGTTGTCCGTCTTCTGAATAGCCATAGCCATCTCGGATGGCAGCAAGCGCGGTGGATGGTATGACCACCATGAACATAGAAGCCAGGATTGCCTGGGGCAACCCTGGTCATATTCATATAACAATCTCAACAATATCACCGTCTTGAACCGGGTGATCACGCCCGACCTGTTGATCATCGAAGCGTGGTGACGGCCCCCAGAGGTGTGCATTGTGAAAGCTTGTGCGCATCTCCTTGTGAATCTTCACAGTTGCTCCACGACATCTAAAAGATAATGAATATTTATTCATATTGATTAAGTAAAAAATGAAAAGATATACATAAACTTAATTTACTGAAACCTTTTTTTCTACTGAACGTGAAATTAAGAGGAAGAGTTTCATGTAGTTTATAAGGAAGGACGCGCCCATGTCACAATCCAACGAACCGACAAAGACGACTACTATTCTCGTAGTAGAATCAGATGCGGAGATTGGTTCACTTCTGCTTAAAGCTTTATCGCAAAAGACATCCTATCAAGTGGTCCTGCTAACTCATAGCTTACAGGCATTACAGGTTGTCAGAAGAATCAAACCTGATCTGTTCATTTTGAATTATCACCTTCCACAAATAAATGGTGTGGAGTTGTATGACCGACTTCATGCGATCAAGGAGCTAAAGCATGTTCCGGCCATTATGGTAGCTGCCGACTTTCCAGAACAAGAGGTGAAACAACGTAAGATTGTTGGCCTCAAAAAACCCTCTGACATGAACGAGCTGTTAGATGCCATCTCCAAGGCATTGAGCTGATTAGCTTATTCGGACCTGCTCCGCTCTTCTTCCCTGCCTGGATGCTATAGCGTAAGAGGTTACTAAAACACAGATAATTCTGCCTTTGAGTGGAGGGTTTGCCTGAGGTATCAAAAAATGGAAGGGAATTTCCCTTTCATTTGCATTGACGGATAGAACATAAGTTCTGTATACTATAGGTATGTTAGTGCAAACTCTCCCTGATACCATGACGAAATTCGCCCAGATGGGTGATGCGACAATCTACGAGCCTGCTGGCGACCTGCCACAGGCCGAGCGCCGCCGTGTCCCCTACCAGTCACACAGCCTTGCAGAGTGCATCACCAATGTATCCACACCAACGGGGAAGCGGCCAATTTTAAAGACTATGCTAACGACCAGCCGACCTCGTTCAAAGAAATGCTTTTATAGGTCAGGCCAGTCTGTTGCAGCCATTGCCTATCGTTCCAACTTAATGCGTCATGCTCTAGTTGTCCCCTTTTGAAGTGGACTCCTCTCCCGCATCCTTGTCCTTTCCCTGGATTTATCCCCAATTTAGCAATTGCGTGATGAATTGCTCTCCACGACCTATCAGGGAGGGCTTGCATAATAACATACCTGTCCCTCGTGTCCTTGTGCTCAAGGTATACCTTCTGCAACAGTGCTATCTCTTCCTCTGTCCACTCTTTACGGCCACCATCATTATGGGAGAGGTAAGTTTGCTCTATCCCCCACTCTTTGTACTTCCACTCAACAATAACCCGGAAAAACTTCGTGGACATTTGATCGATGACAACCCGTTTGATGAGAATGGCAAGGATGCTCTTTTTCAACTCGTACGGCTTGCCCGGCCATAGCTCCTCTAGGTCTGCCAACTCTTCTTCTAAGGTTCGTAGTGCCTCATCTTCTGTAGACTTTTTAATCTCTTCCTGCTCAGCAAGTAGTTCGGCTTTCCGGTTTAGTACCCTTGCCATACTCGCTTCTGTCTCTTTGATGACCACATCAATAGTCAGTTTCTTGAGGTTCTCAGCAAGATTTGCCAACTCTTCCTCAATGACGCCTAAATCTCTCTTTATCTTTTCCAGCCGTTGCGCTTTTACCTGTGACCTTCGCACGCGCACTTCTTTCAAGTCTCCTAGATTGGCTGTTCTTAAATGTAGAAACATCCTGTTCACAATGGCATGCTCTAGCTGCTGTGCGTTCACACATAGGAGACAATCGTGGACTAACCCGCGCCTCACAGAAACGGTATAGCTACCATATCGTGGGGCCTCGCCCCTCAAGCCGCTTCTGGTAAAGTACACTGCACCGTTTTCATGGGTCGTTTCTGGCTTCAGAAGAGGCTTTACCACGAGGGCGGCGCGTAAATTCCTCTGTTGTGTGAAGCGGGGAAACACAGGTTTGCCTGTTGGTGTGCCGTCTGGTCGGGTTATCTTGAGATTGTCGTAGACGAGCCAGAATCTATCCTCATCAATGATTGGCAGGTGGTGGTTGTAGATGATTTTCCCTTTTCTCTTAATGGCCCCTATGTTCACGATATTACAGAGCATGTGCTCCAACCCCCTGCGAGTGATAAGATAGCCTTTCCCACTAGGGCACAAATCCAATGCTATGCGAATGGTGTAATCTCCCTTGAATACCCACTCCTCGAACTCTGGATAGATGTACTCTTTTCCCTCTAACTCCAAGCAAAGGGTCTCAACGTCAAACGCTAACTCGATGAGCCGGTCATATAAGTCGAGGGAAACTGCGACATGCGGGTCGTAGGGTATCATTTTGCCATAGGTCGGGCTATCTTCCCGTTTATCCACGATGAAGTTCACAGGAATTGCGCCAAGTCCGGCCCATTGCCCACTTTCTGCTGCCAGGTAACGACGTCTGAGCATCGTCCCCCTCACATGGTTCTCGATGTAAGCAGCAGCCATTTGTACTTCCATTCTAAATAGCTCTGCATGAGAGGGATTAGCAAAGTTATATGTCATGCGCTTACTTGAGATGTGAACGTAGCAATCATTCTCTTTACAAATTTTGATAAAGATGTTGCTGTCAATTCTGTCCTCATCCCTGAAAAGACGGTCGACAAACTCTGCGACGACAACCCCAATTTTTCCGCTCTCGATTAGATCGCAGATGGTTTTTAATCCAGGTCGGCGGTCTATTGACCAGGTACCCGAAGCGTTTTTGATATTGATATTTCCTTCCGCATCAACGACTTGGTTTTCAACAAAAAGCGTGACTTTCCCCGTTGTGCTGTCGTCTCGGAAGCCTAACTCTTTGGTGTAGGCCAGAAGCATCACCGTTTGTGAGATGTGGGACTGGATATTTTTGACTACCTGATCTTTTGATGACTGTCTCCCGTAAGCTACGGCGTCACGGCTCAGGTCAATCTGAGGGTTATACAGTTCCTCTACAGGATATTCCCTTCTCGGCTTCTTTCGACTAGTGGTCATGGATTTTCCCTCCTGGTTGTTGTTTCCTTTTGCCTCTCGTGTTGACGGAAGTCTTCTCTTGTATCTCTTCCTGATTTTCCTGCTTCGATTGATGCATTCTTTTTCTCGGACTTGCTAGGAAAAGATCAATGAGCACTCTACGTAGCATCTCCTGTTCTATCTCGGTCATTGCTCGTCCCTCCTGCTCTTCTGAAGAGACAAAGCAACAAGACCCACAAAGTGAACACGAGGTGCTGTGGTAGTGCTGGTTGTTTCCAGCACAGTATGAGGGTTGGGTATTGCTGAGGTAGATTCTGGCATAGTGTGTTGAAGGTAAAGAGGCGTAACGGTGTTCGTTGGGTGGGCAGTGCCCGTTTCCCAAACGCTTGAGGATACCTGCTAGATACTATACCTGAAATGTCTGCCATTTTGCAACCCTTCGTCTGAGAAGAGTCACGTTGCATGCTTATCTCTGCAACGTGACTCTTGCGCTACATTACACTTCTTGCAAGGAAAGGACTCGTACTGGGTCAGTGGTATGCTGTTGAGGTTCCTGGTATCGCTTCAGATGTTCCTCAACTTTGCGTCTTGTTTTTTCCCAGTGCTGGTGCTCTTGTGGCGTTTCTGGAAAGAGTTGGCCGCTCAGTTCACCCAGGACACACCCAATGCTGTAATTCCAGGTTTCGTCACTGTCTTGAAAGGACAGCATCTCAGTTATTGACTCTCTAAGCCGTTCAATAAATGTACTGTCGGTACGCCTTTGCTCGTGTGGCTCAGCCTCATTGAAAAACCATTCACGGCCTGCTCTGTAGCCTCGTGCAATCGACGTATCGCAGAGGGTGACAAGGGTAGTCACATCAGGTCGGAGTTTGCCCGTTTGAGGAGAGAGAACACCACCGTGTATCATGCCAAGATAAAAGCCGATGTGAGAGAGAAGATGTTCATGCTGTCCGTCAAAGTAACCGTGTACCGCACAGGTTTTCAGGTTGACTACGAGGTACGTATCAGGCTGTGGGCCGTTGCCTTGGTGGTCGCCATAATGTGACCACCAGACCCCTAGCTCGTATTGGTGTGCAAAATCAGCATGCTGGATGTCAACGAGCGGGGTTATTGCCTGTCTCTGTTCTGCCATTGAAACACTGCCTTTCTGAAATTGACAGACCGTAAGGGTAATGCGAGAATACGCACAGGCCTTAAGCCTGTCCTCATACCATTGGTAAATGAGTACGGTTTTCTGTTTCCGCTGTGGTAATCTTGGAAGTGACACACAGGAAAGTAACAGTCTACAAAGGTCTACAGGGAGCGTTTAGCAAATTTCTGCTAAACGTTTCTTGGTTTTGAAGCATCACCCCTTTCTGAAAAGACAAATAGCAAGGAATACTACTATATGCTGCATAATGTAATGGTTTTCATCTGATGGAGTAAGTATGCTCTCTTCCATTATTTACGTTGGATAAACCTATAAATAACAGTATATATTCGTTTTCATCAAATTTCAAGGTTTCCGTCTGATTTTTCTTTGTTCTCTTCAATAGGTTTGATTATTGGCTTATAGTAGGTTATAATGCGGCTAAATATCTTGTTGGAGGCTGGTCTTGGAAGAGAAGAACTGGCTCAGAGTTGAAACAATCGCCCGCGATTTAGATGTTTCTGAGGGAACTGTCCGCGCTTGGATACGTGATGGACTGTTAAAAGCTGCCAAGTTTCGGAAGGAATACCGCATCAGGCGTGAAGACTACGAAGAGTTTATTCAAAAACATTTACACCCTGATGGTGGAGAAAGTAAGCCATAAGTTCTAACCCCTGGTGGCAAAAGTAACAGGTTCTTAGACTTTTTTAATTTTACCCTCTGGTGTTTCTTGTGGCTGGAATAGCCAGTCGTCCCATGTACACGTAAAGTTACGTAAAGACTCTCTGGCGCTTGTTCTACGCAGGACAAAGATGGAAATTGATGGCAACTAACGTATAGGTGCTTGAAAAGCAGGCAGCTGATAAGCAGGAACCGCACTTTGAGCTACTACCACTAGAAGAAGCTGCGTAACATATCTAACAGCTTAGAATAGAAACACAAACTGTGCATTCTAAGGAATGCTTCTCTTCAGAGCACGCCGTTTGTCCTGCTACAAGCTGCTACTCTCTCTACTGAGGAGAGAATGTGTTCTTGTACGTTGAGAGTAGCAATCAAGCATAGGCCAGTACAATGCTTATGCTACCACTGCTTCCGTGTGTGTCTGCTTTGGGTTTACTTCATGGAGAAGAAAGGTGTGTGCATACGAGAGCGGCTTTGTAAACTCTATGAGTATGGCAATCATGGCATCTTGTCTTTCGGGATCGTCCAGTAAAAACTGGAGCAGGACCTCTTTTGATTTGGCCTTGATATCCGTAAAAGCCTCTGCGCCTTTTGCAGCCAGTTTCGCTTCATCGGCATACAGCTGCCTAAACTCGTCTTCAAGCTTCCAATTTCCATCCCCTTGTTTTTTGGTCAGGCCTACCCGTACAGCCTTCAGCGCAGTATACAGCACAAGCAACTGCTTCTGTTCATGTGCTTTTCTCTTCTCCTGGTCTGCCTCATCTTCAGTGCTTGATGTACTTGCGCCATGCACAAGCTTGAGGGATCGCAGTCGCAGCAGCAGCAAGGCTGCTTTTGTCGCGTTCGTGGAGGGAATAAACGTTACCCGATGGTCTTCATAGATCTCGCTTAGCTCACGGATCACGACATCAAACGACAGCATGATCGATGCAAACGGGCATGCTGATTCGACGTGGAAGCTAGGCAGTTGTCCATTGTGCTGTGTCAGTACGTCTGATAGAGATACGGATGACCATAGCTCGGCAAAAGCAGGCTGGTCCTTGAGTCCGGACATAATCCTAGTGTACTGCTCATAGAGGGCTTCCCCCTGAGCATCTTTTCGTAGGGCGAGGTCTTTGGTGCGACTTATGAACTGAGTGATGAGCGCAAGCAGAACCTGCCTGTGGATACCTTTCATACGGTTGGTGGTAGCTGGGTCAAGCAGCATCTCAAACAGGTGCCTGTCTAAAAACACTCTCCCCTCAGACTCCTCCACGCCATAGAGCTTGAGGAATTCGCTGTTCTCAAATATGATCTCGAAGAGTTTGTTCAGATGAAAGGCAGGCCAAAAAGATGGGTACCTTTCTTGCTCTTCTAGCAGGTGCGTATCGTGCTCTTGCTGGACAAAGGCCTCTTTCCCGTAGATATCAATAAGCCGTTTGTACTCCCCCGCAATACGGTGAATGGTGTATGGCATTAGGGGCTGGCAAGTGAAGAGAAAACCTACATGCTCTCTCCTGTCGTCGGTATCGACCCGCTCGACTTCAACGTGAAATTCCAAAGCTGCTACTGGCTCATCAAATGCTGCTCCTGCTTCTGACGGGGATATACTGAGGTAAAACTCCCATTCACGCTCAATATTGACAGTGCCGTATTGGAGAATCAGACTTAAGACAGGTTGGGAATTGATCGCGGTTTCAAAGGTATGGATGATCTGGGTTGGCACTTGGCCTCTGAGCTTTTTCCAGACTGCAATCGTGGTAAACCAGAAATCGTGGAAGTGTCGTGGGGCGCTGATTTTCGATAGGTTGTGAGCATAGACCTCGAAAATATGCTTCCCCAACAAGGTGCGCGGCTTGATGGGATCACCGATGTTTTCAAGGCCACCCATGATGCGGTAAGTAAGCAAATTTACTTTGGTAATCTTCCCGCTTCTGTCTGTTTCCCACACCGGCCAGAAGCCACGTGCGCCATGAAGTCGCTTGTCAACAATGCTTTCAAGCACAGCAGGATACGGCCGTGAAGAAAAAAAAGGTGCTTGTTCAAGCAGCAGGTCAGGCGAATAGCCAGCAGCCTCAATGAACTGGCGGGCCTCGCTATGAGATAAGTGCAAGCCAGTCACCCATTTTAAAATCACCGGCCCTGGCGGCGGGTCTTTCAGACCCCGTTCAATTTTGCTGATATCCCCTGCATAGAGATGGCCGCCTGCCATGACCCCAAGTTGTTGTTGGGAAAGCCCCATGCGACGGCGGTACATGAGGAGCAATTGACCAAACGGTGGCATGGTCTGTTGCATGTTGCGAACTCCTTTTGTGTTCGGTGGATAGCAGTAGATGATGGTTAGCTGGTCAACAGCCAAAAAGTACTACAATAAATTACTAGATTGGCTTGCTGAGCCGAGTGTCTCAGTTAGAATTATAAAAATTTAGAAATCTCGTTGACTTGAGCCAAAAGAAACTGTATAATTCCTGTATACTATAAGATATCATATAATTGGCAACATGTACAGTGATATCGGTGTTCTTTACGAGGCGCGGCAGTGTTCTTATGAAAACGGGAACATCGCCGGAAAAATGAACATAACAAGCGAATAACGAAACTAAAGACTTAGGTTTCTCCCCCTCGCCCGAAGCCGGATGCGGGTATTTGCTTTTTATAAAAGTGGAGTCGTAGTGTATCTCAATTCTTTTCCTGTAAACAGCAACGTTGAGTGGGAAGAGAAAAAAATTTCGTCAAAAGCTGTTCCACTGAGTGGAAAGTAGATTTCGTAGACAGTTACCCGTAGGTTGCTACTTATACAGAGCGCGTAATGCGTCCAGGCATGCTATAACATATATTGCGGCTGAGCAAAAAGAAGAAGAGGTACACACATGGCTCAACGAAAACCTCCCGCTCCTCCAACGGTTGGAAATCACGAGCAGGATCGGCCCATTGACGATTTGGTCATACACCGAGTTGTGCTGGTGAATTTTATTGAAAGTTTGGTTGGCGGCTATCCTCCACCTCTTGTTAAGCAAGAGCAGGTAAAGCTGACACCAAAGGAAAAGGCGCTTCTATATCTACTGGCAGTAGCGGTCATAAACTACCCACATAGTCGATGGGTAACAGTTGACCAAATACTTGCCTGGCTCTATGGGAATGCGTACAAATTGGTAAGCCCTTCTGTCCCAAGGAAAGACGGTTCCTGGACAGTGGAACAGATAAAAAAACCGCTCACATATGAGGAAAAACTGGATCGGTTGCATAACCTTATCTGCGATATTCGGGCGAAAATACGAGTGGTGCATAACTGCAATCTTATTGAGTATGGAAGCAATCAGCGAGGTGAGCCAGCTTACCGGCTGACAACATTTGAGCAGTGTGAATGTAAACCAGGCTATATCACGCGATAAATACACTTACACTACACCAGGCATGTGTTAATTCTCACATAGCCTGGTTTTTTATGCTCACTCTCGCCAAGCGGCGTCAAGCGTGAGCGGTGCAAAGATAGTGCGATATACATGAGAAGCATATGCATCAGCATAAGTGGTCTCTGCATCTGGATTAAAATACGCTACAGGGTAGGATACCTCTCTAAGGATTGAACTGTCTCGTATAGGAGTTGGGGCAATTTTTACGTTTGTATAGGGAAACTCCGAGTATTCTAGATCTTCTAGCTCTTCTTCAGTTACTTCGCGTGTTTGATCCGGGTCCTGGTCGTACTCTGCATAATCTGAAAACGTCAGCGTGCCACGCTCTTCCCAGATACTATGCACATTCTTTGTAAATACCGTATATTGCGTTTCGTCCAGCGCAAGAATAGTAGATGATGCGGCTGCGGGTGCTTTAAACCTTTGGCTGCGTCTCTGCAATAAAACGATTTGCTGACCTTTAAGCAAAGGCGTAAACTCTATACTTAGTTCGTCAGGATGCCCCAGCTTCATCTCAGGAACAAGACTAAGCACGGTACCCCGCACATCCTCAGCACCAGCAAGAATAGGGCCCGCATGCCTATTATCTTCTATAAACTTGTAATAATCAGGTTCGCTCCCAGCTACTAGAGAAGGATCATGCTGCATGCTCATCTCGCGTCTACGTACTTTATCCTGAGAGACTAATACCTGGTTGCGTGCATGTATAAGACGGCTTATTATCATAAAGTCTAGTTTATGCACAGAAACAGGCGTATCTTCAGGCAAGTCGTCAAACACGTCAGCAATGACTGTCCCCCTAAATTGTGCTTGCAAGGCATAGATGCCATGTGGTCCTTCAAGCGGGATATATTCGAGATGTTCTGCGAGCTGGGTAAAAATCTCGTTATACCTCCGATTAGGCGTAGCGACCTCTGATTGAAAGCCCCAACTGATTGATTGCTCTTCTTCTGCCATAGAAAGCTTTTTGATCGTACAAAAAGGTGCGGTGCAAAAAGCTTTTGTACTTTATCCCGACCTGATCCACTTGTCAAGCCTGCGAAGCCTCTTTAAGCTACTTTCTTTCTTTTTGAGGGAGCAAAAAGAAAGCGAAAGCTGAATGCCAGGAACGTCCTGCGCAACCCCCCAGCAAGCGAATGGAAAGGGTGGCGCTGGAAAGGGAAAGAGCCTTACAGTATAAGGTTTATGTACGTGCAGCGCTCTTTGAAAACCTTCTCTTATTCTAAAGAACGGATTGGGCGCCAATGTAGTCACTTGTACCTTGTACGCTTCACAAATGGGCAACAGGGCCACAGGTCATATAACTTATTCGGTGCTAGCCAGTTACTGACGTTCCTAATTTTTGAGCGTGGACCCGCTTCGTAGGCCCAAGGAGTGCAAAATGCAAAATGATCCATTGGATCAGGTGCAAGACGCTTTATTAAACACCCCACGGAAAGGCAGCAACAACCTAAGTATCAATAAGGAGAAGTTCGCCGCTGCTGTGAGACAAGGTCTCTTAAAGAAAGGATGGTCACAGGAAAAACTGGCAAATAACATGCGCATCGATGTGAAATCAGTCCAAAACTGGGTAAACTCATCAAAAAGGACTATACCTCACCCAGAAACGCTCAAAGTACTATGTGACCTTCTTGAGATCGATCTAGAGGCATTGCTCAACAATCCACCTCTCGAAAAAGAAAGATCAATAGACCACATCACAAGCGAAGCGCCTACTGCTGCCCTACCAATAACACCTGCTGAGGGTATCTCAAAAATCCCTTTGGAACAACCCGAACAGAAGCAGCCTTTTGTTATAAAACACAAGCGTCCTCTCATGATAGTATCTACTATCCTGTTGTGCGTTGTTTTCATGGGCCTTGTAGCTTATACTACAACTCGTGGGCCGGGAACGATATCAATCCCAACAAAAAAACAACACATAACTTCTATGCCTGATGTGAACATAACCCCGATGCACCTGGCTAAGATAGCACCAACTTACGTCGATACCTTAACAGGTCCTGGATATCTCAACTGGACCTCTCCTCAAGGGTATGAGAACGAGCGTTTGTGTCGATTCATGACTGGATTAGAGGCAATTGTTCGCTCAACATGGCCACTTGCAATCTGCTTTGAACAAGCAGTACAACTTAGAGAGCCTTACGCAATCCAGGTTGATATGACCTATCCGCGTGATGGTAACAACGCGCAGCCTCATGGTGGAGGTATCGCTCTGGGTGTCAGTGATCCCTCTGATAATGCCAGTATGTACCGCTTCCGAATCGCTACCGATACCACATATGACACTTATGTAATCAGTACTGACCCGGCGCACAAAGGTCGCCTTGATCCCTGTCCGAGTCTCACTGACCCCACTGCACAAAGTACCCTTCACAATGACTATAATGATCCAACCAGTTCAACAATTAAGCAAGAAACGGGACAAACTGATACTATTACCATTGTCGTGGTTGGGCACTTCATCACGCTGTATGTTAACAACCACAAGCTGGAGACTGTGTGCGATACAACCCCTACCTCAGGGCTAATTGGCCTGTTTGCTGCCTCACCTTTCAACCATGAAGTGACCGAGGCCACTTTCTCCAATCTCAAGATTTGGACAAAGTTCTAGGTCTTCAAAACTCAGGCATATTGCGCATTATGATATAATACATGCGCAGTATGCCTATCCCAATAGAACAAGAATTTACCAACCCTTATGAAAATGAACCTGAGCCTGTTGAAAAGGTTCAAGAGGCGATTCGCTTATTTCTCGTAGACGCCCAAATTGGGACCCCAAAGCTCGCAGCATTTTCAGACTACACCTCCTATAGGAACCTCACACTAGCTCACAGCAATACCCTTAAAGAAGTGCAACACGCAAAAAAAGTGATGAGAGGTGAGGAAGTAACACTAGTGCAAGAAATGCAACTCGTAGAACACAAGGAAATGGAAGACATCGCATTAGAAGAGGTGATCGCAATGGGAACGCTTAGGGCCCATATTATTGTTGAACAATCTCGAACCCCAGGATATGCAATATTCTATGAACAAACCGATAACCTCCGAGAACGATTAGAAAACGCTTATCAATATTCTGGTGAAAGCAATTATATCAGTAAAGCTTATCTTGATATGCGCCATGCCACTGAAACCAACTTGCTGAAACAGCTCGGCAATAGCAACAGCCAAGCTGAAGAGCGCTAATATACATCTCTCATTCCGTCTCTTTCCCAATACCATTCCACTTGATTGAATACCTCCCCTCTGGCCATTTCTAGAAAATTACGGTGAAATTTCTCTCATTTCGGATTTTTTTGGGAAAAGCAACGGAAAGATTGTCACGAAAATTTCGCTTTCCCTTCCTTAAAAAGTAGCTTTATGTATGCTAAGCTCACCTTCAGGTAAATAGGAGGGGTGGAAGTGGAAAATGAGACAAACGGTTCTGCCCCTTCTTACACTTTTGACCTGTTGTCCTGTTGAGTACAGAAGAAAGAGGCATGCATGTATCTCGTAGAAATTGCTTTTGGGCATTGCCGTTCTGATGGAAGCAAATTGCCTAGACGCAAGATAGTTCACGCACGAAAGAGGTGTTTAGAGGTCTTTATCCAGTGCTTTGATGGCGGCCAACTACATAGCCCTCAAGGCTGCTATCTGACTTCTAAAAACAGTCCAATTAACGAGCCAAGCACGGTGATCAGGGCATACGTTCAAATATTGGATGATAGACATCGGCAAGAACTTATAGCACTCAGCCGTGAAATCGCTACAATCTTAGAGCAAGACTCAGTGCTCCTGACAGATGTCTACCTACAAGGAACAATGCAGTGGGTAAAACCTGAAGCAACTGTTCCTGCAAAACTGCCAATACGAACATCGCCCCTCACATATGTTTTCAGAGACCTAGTAGTTGCATTTCGTAGTTCGTCCCCAGGATTTCTAGAAAACCAAGAAAGGAGAGTGAGAACAGGTAAAGAGGCTGGCTGGTAAAGCGTGCCGTCCTGCAAAAACTGGTAACGCTGTGCCAGCCGTGAGTACCAACTGAATAGTAGGTAGACCCACTCGAGGATACCACAACATGTCAAAGTGGGTCTACCTTCCTTATAACCCTCCCTAGTACCCATTTCATATACCGAAAGGAGACCTATTCATGAGACAATCATATGTTCTCACTACCGTCTTTTGTATAGTGGTACTGTTCCTGACAGTACTCAAGTTTTCTCTCGTCCACGTCGTTGGGATAAGCATGTGGCCGACCATACGCGACAACCAGTTCGCAGTCTTAGATCGCTATTGGTTTCGAGAACCGGCGCGTGGGGATGTAATCGTGTTTAAGGCTCCCCCCGAGCCAAAGAGCTACTACGTCAAACGCATCATTGGCATACCAGGAGACATCATCACCATCGATAGGTCTAGTGTCACGCTTGATGGTGTGACGCTCTCTGAGCCGTATGTGAGTAAATCCCTGCAAGGTAATAAAAGCCCATACCCGCATCTCTTTATTGTCGTGCCACCTGATGGGTACTTCGTGATGGGGGATGATAGACTCTACAGTTATGACTCGCGGTTTTGGGGTTTCGTTCCAAGCTCATCCATAGTAGGTCGTCTTGTCTACCTGTACGGCGGCTCTCCTGACAATACAGGTTTTCTTCCTGATGCATCTGTCGTGTTCTCGCAGATACACCCGACAGGGGTATTCCAAACAAGCTCTCCATCTGGCACTGCTGCCCCCTCTGGCTCTGTGCTGTTGATTGGGTTTCCTGCGGCTGCTAGCCTGTATAACAGACGGCGGCAATGGGTATCTCGCAAAAAGACGCAGTACAAGAAAACATGTACCCCACAACCGATACGCTGCCTCAACCACAGAACCGTCTGGTCTCAGGCGGTTCATCTTGCCCTTCCTGTCCTGGTAGTGCTCATGCTCTGTAGTTGTGGTATTCTCCCGCCACAACACCATCAGCCATCAAACGACAGCGAAAAACAGCTTGTTGCACCCAAACCGTTTCTTGCATTGGTTGTCTACCTGGACAATACCTTAAGCTTCCCTGTTCAGTATCAACAAGAGGCAGCAAGCAATATCGCTGATCGCATTCAAAGCTACATATCACCTGGGATGGCTGGAATGTTTGTGGATGTTTCCTTGATTGAAGTCAATTCCCTGCAAAACGCGTATGTGTCGTTCTCTGTGCCTGCCATCCAAGCCATTCCTCCCAAACCCCAACCTGGCAATGATCCTTACCAGTATGCAACGGCACTACAGGAGTGGAAGAAAACCGTCGCACAGATCAATGGTCTTGTGACCTCAGTTCGGGCAACCATCAAGCCGTATCTGGACAAAATGCGCTCTCTCCATCTGCAAGAGGTTGGAGGCACGGATTTACCAGGCAGTGCGGATTCTGCTGCTGCTGAGTTCAGCCATTTCCCAACTGGCAACAAGATGCTCTTGTATGTCTCGGACATGCAGTCAAATGTTAATACTCAGTTTAGTACGCACATCAATTTGTATGGTGCGAAAGTGCGTGTCATCTACCGTGTCTGCCAGATAGAGAGCGCCTGTGAGCAAAATGATGGGTTGTGGACAAAGCAATTTCGCGCCTGGGGTGCATCCTCCTATGAGGCGTTTGATCCTGCTCAGTCACATGCTGAGCATATCACGTTTTGAGGTGAACCATGCTGGAACTCCTGTTTGTTGCTGCGGCTCTTGTAGTCGTTTTGATTGTCCTGTATATGCTTGCTCGTCGCTTTCCCCTCTTTGGGGAAAGCTTGGCGTTTGTGTGTACTTTTGTCGCGCGGCTCTTGGTCACAGGACAAGATGTGTGTGAAAAAGCAGCTACGTACTGCTCCACGGTCTTTGCCAAGAGTTTGCAGTACCCCCCACACGTAACTGATGACATCTGGCATGGGATGTATGTCATTAGCCGTTTGCTGCTGTTTCTGGTCAGTGGGATTATTCTCACGGGCGACGTGTATGGGATGCTTCAGGCTTTGCCTCTGCTGTTTGGTGGGGCTGGTGCAGTCTCCTTGCCTGGCAGTTTTATCATTCCCTCTGCCCTCATGTTCGTGGCGATGAGTGCCTTGTATGGCTCAGTTGTCCTTGAGTGCGCAGGTCTGCTTCCCCCTGGTGCTCATCTCTTCCCACACATGACCGAAACCATGCGCAAATGGCTTGGTGTGCTGTGCGGGATCGGGTTTGTGCTGTCGTTGGTCTTTGCGGTCTTGTTTTGGGTGTTTCGAGGCTGGTTTCTTGCCGATCCTGATAGCGCACAAGTTCTGGCTATTCCCGTGTTTGCACTCGTTGGGCTGCTTATCACAGGGAGCTCTGTCCTCGCATTATGGGGTCTGGTGATCGGTCTGACTGGTCTCTTGAGTGTTGCCTTTTGGCTTGTGTCTTGCGGCTTTCATGGTCTAGCAAGCGTCTTTTCCTTGCTCCCATCCCTTCTTGATGTGCTGGCACTGCATTTCACGCAAGGACGCATGAGTGTCTATGGTGAATTGCTTGGACATGAGCCGTATAAACCGCCCGCTTCACCATTTCTTACGTCCAGCGAGTCTCTACCTGGACGCACAGCTATTGGCCTTCTACCTAACCAGGTAGCGGCAGGATATACAGACGACGTACAGGGGTTGCCTGTACTACCAACTGAAAAGGAGAATACCATGAACCCTGACCAATCCCTCTCCATTGTCACGACCGGCGATTATGGCTGGCAGATGAGAAGCTATATCGAACCAACCATTGCACGGTTGCGAGCCAGTGACCGATTTCTTACCAGTGGGCATATTGCTGTCTCAGCACTTACTCACGGACACATCGGTATTCCTGGTACGGTTGATCTTTCCCCAACCAGTGCTGAGCGAACCACAGCAACGCTGCGTGGTGGCAGTGAAGGAGATATCACCAAGACACTGCTGTGTTGCACCGGTGACAAGCTGACGGCAATACATGTGACGAGAAAAGCATTACCTGCTCCCCTGCTCTTTCTGACTGACTGTCATTACCTCGTTGAGGGCATCGAGATGCATGAGGCTATCTCGCAACGGCTCCCGCTTCATCCGCAAGTGGTGGTAACATCTGTCTCAGCACAAGATGCAGGAAATACCAACGTCGCTGTTGGTCTTTCAGACCTGAAACAGCTCGTTGCAGAGGACATCATAGCGCAAGTCATGGTGACTGATCCCCATAGTCCGTTTGCTCTCCACTATGGAGGAGAAACACTCAACCAATTTCTGGCACAGTTTGTCGTGTGCCTGCTCATTGCACAGAAGCATAGTCCTCGCAATGGATCATGTCTCAGCCTGCTGCACATGCTCCGTAGCCTCTCGCCGTTTACAACCCTGAGTTTTGCATCCGAGCCAGTAGCTGTTGGTGCTGTGCCAACACGCTGGTCGTGGGTGCCTTTTGTCAAAGGTCATGCCGGTGTGGGGAACTTCAGTGATTACCTTGCAGGAACACGAGCAGCCATTGATCGGGTGTTCCGAGATGAAAAAACCCGCGCCTTTCCTGCTGAAGTGCATCTTGATGCCTCATGTGTAGTCGTGTGTACTGCTCCCTATGCACTCAATGATCCTCGCTTTGAGGAGTGTGTGAAGAGCAATAAGTTGTATGTGGGGACGCATTACCCCTATGCCACCTGCCTGACAGTCTCAGGCAACGGTTGTGCTTATCCCTATCACCTGGGCAGTAAGTATGTAGTAACTGTTTCGCTGCTGTATCCGCTCGCGCCGTCGTTTCTGCCACAACTACAAGCAGGAAAGCAGGTACAGGGGATGAGCGAATTTCCTGAAGCATCTCCCATTGAACCAACAAACGGACATACGCATACAGAACCACTCACCCAGGAGGCCAAAACAACGCCTGCTGTCTCATCTCAGCCGCAGATTGCTGCTCCTGTCAAGCGTGGCAGAGCGAAGCAGACGAAAGCAGGAAAGTAAGGGGGAAGTCATGTCCTACCATCATCGAGACTTTTACGGTGGTGAGCTTCTTGGGATAGGAGTAGCGCTCCTGCTGCTTGCTGCCTTTTGTCTGGTGAAAATGATCCTGTTTGTCATTAAAACCTTTGTGCGGTATTCCGATACACATAGATCACTCTGGATCGCCTTAATAAGCTGTGTTGGTCTCTCGGTTGTCGGGATACTTCTGGCTACACAAGTGGCACCCTCGTTCTGTCTCCTGCTGGTTATTGGCGCTTTGGTGTTACTCATCACCTGCTGCGTGGTCTCCTTACGCAATAGGGATACGTTCATGCGAGAGCGCGTCAGCATGATCAATGAAATTCTCCACACTCCTTGGTGGTCGTCTGAAGATACCCCATGTGTGGAGATTCAACAGGAAACAACACGCCTAGCCGCCTAATCTCACTCTGCAACGGTAGGTCTTCCTGCCGTTGCAGCTATTTTTTATGGAGGAGACTCTATGCTACTCTCTTCGATTTTCTTTCTCATCGTGGGACTCCTCAGCCAATTATGGAATTGTGCCTTTTTTCAACGAAACCGGAAACAGCCACAGCGGCAATTGTCGTTACCATTAGGATATACCCGTGATGGCAAGCCATTTGTCTTAACAGGGGTTGACGCAGAGAGACATGTTTGGCTCCAAGGAACCTCTGGTGCGGGTAAGTCCTGGGCATTATGTTGGATTGTTCTCTGCTTGCTTCGGCAAGGTAACTGTATTGTCATTGATCCCCATGGTGATCTTTGTGAAAACCTTTTGCAATATTTAGCATATAGTGGGTTCTGGAAGAGTGAAAAGGCGTTTGACAAGCTCTGGTATATAGAATGTCGTCTTGCAAAAAATAAAGCGGCACTTGCTTACAATGTCCTTAATCAGCCATACGAGCCATTTGATACTGCACAGAACTTTATGACCGCTATTCATCGGGCGTTCCCGACAAGCAGTACAACGACGGCGCTGGATAATCTCCTGCTTGCTGCAAGTTTACTTCTTACCCTCAATCATGAACCAATAACCGCGTTATATGATGTGGTATTTAACAATGCGTTTCGAGAAGCGTTACTCAAAACCTGCACACAACACCAGTATGAACAGATACAATCGTTTTTCGCGTACAAATTTCCTGGGGATAAGGTGAGTTCCCAAACAGTTGACTCATCATTGCGCAGACTCTTTTTACTTACTTTCTCCCCTGTCTTAAAGCATATGCTCTCACAAAAGCAGAATGTATTAAACTTCCCTGCCCTCACTCAGCAACAAAAAAGCATCATTTTCAACCTGGGTGGACTCACTGAAGAAGAAAAGAAACTCATTGGTTGTCTGCTAACGGTGCACATTGAACAGGCATTCTTGCATCGAGCTACCCTCCCTGAACATGAGCGCTCCCGCTACTTTGTGCTGATTGACGAGTTCCCTACTTTTGCAGAGCAATCGGGTGAGGCCTTTAATCACATCATGGAACAGTTGAGAAAATATAAATGTAGCCTGCTGCTTGTCAATCAGCACTTGGAACAATTACCTCGTGGGATAGCTGGCGCACTGCAAAACGCGACCCCGATTATGATGCGTACTGGCTATCGTGACTCAAACACCCTGGCCTCATATTTTTACCGCAAGGAAGAGGAAGTCGAGCAGGATTTCTTCACACGCTTCCTCTTCCCACAAGAAAAAGATGCCTTCATCGATATTGAGCATGTATCGCTGGCTCGGAAGAAATTTGAAACACTGGAAAGACAAGAAGCACTCATTACGCTTCATGGACAAACACAGCATATTAAATTCCCAACACTGCCACCGGTTCGTTTACCCTCTGGCGCGATAGAGCAGATTAAACAGACGTATGAACAAAGACTCTTAACGCCGTTATCTGCATTCTATGCTGATAGGCCATCGCCTTTGGTACGATCTGGCACTCCTGTTCCTGGGACAATCGCCAAACGGCGGGTTCCACGTTCATCCTCTCCCCCCATACCGTTGCAAACATTTGTCGGTGCTGCTGGTACCGATGAACAGCTACAAGCCATATTTTCCCGCTATGGGTATTTGACCGTGGCTATGGTTGCGAAACTACTTGGCAAAAGTGAGAATACTGCCCGTAATAAATTAAACAAACTGGTTGACGCGGGTGTGCTGCAAACGCAAAATGTACCACGAACGACACCTTCTGGAAAAACACCCTTCGTCTATACTCTGGTAAAAAAAGGCGCTCGGAAGCATGAGTTTTTAGAACACGCTCTTGCTACGTCTGACATACTGATGAACGCAGCATTATTACCAACGGTTGCAGGTGGTCTCACCATTGTTGACATGCAATCTGACTTTACTCTCAAAGCCTCTCCTCTGAAACTTGCTGATGGGACGCTGCTTGTTCCTGATGGGTACGTGCGGCTTTTCTCACAAGCACACGAATACGTTCTCTATTTTGAAATAGACCGCAATACAGAATTTCAAAAGGAGAAAATAACGTCTAAACTGAAGAATTACCAAACCTTAGCATCTCACTGTGAGTGTATGGCTGTTGCATTTTGTGTGGTCGAGGGTGGTGATCTGCGAGTGAAGACCTTGCGAAATTGGGCTGCTGATGTGTTGCCTAATGCGTATAGAGCCTTATTCCTCTTTGCTCACATTGATCTTCCTACCATTTCCCCTGACAAATTATTTCTTACACCTCTCTGGTCACTCGTTGGTGAGACTGCCTTGCACCCTCTTATTGAAATGTGAGGTTTGGGCATTGTTTCGATTGGGTTTGGGCGTTGTTTCCACCACAATGATGCAAAGGTGTCAACGAGCCTGTGGCGCTTCTTCCCCTGCTCATCCCCTCCCTGACTACCTACCATACTCACCCTTAACCGCATAAAAAACGGTTAAGTGCTCGTCTGTAGGTATCTCATACTCATACCCAATGCAGCGAAAAACTGTCCAACGTGGCCGGAGGGTACATGCTCGGCTACCCTGGGATTGAGACAGTAGCGTCACAGGCAAAAAATGTGTGATTGACGATGACGGTCTGCAAAAGGCGTTCTCAAAAGTACTGGCAATGATTACCAGTAACACGAAAATAGCCGATTTCAGGGGCGTTCTTTGGTGAGACGATGATTTACTCATCTACCGAAAAAAAGGCTTATGAAAACGACTCAAAAGGCTGTGAAAACGGTATGGAGACGGCCCAGCTATGTTGTCTTAATGTAGCGGTATAAGGTAGCTCGTGAAATGTTGAGGGTTTTACAAATCTCATCAATGGTATTATTTTTATTATCATAAAGCGATTGTGCCATCGCTACTTTCTTTGGCGTATTGAGGGTGTGTGCCTTTGGTCTGCCACCTACTCGTCCTCTGGCTCTGGCTGCTTGGAGTCCTGCTTTGGTTCGCTCTCGGATCAGGTCACGTTCAAACTCAGCCAAAGCACCAAAGATATTAAAAATCAGTCTGCCATTGCTGGTGGTGGTATCAATACTCTCAGTCAGGCTTTTAAAGCCAATATGTTTGTCTCTCAGCTTGTTGACTGTTTCAATGAGATGTTTGAGGGTTCTGCCTAACCTGTCCAGTCGCCACACCACCAGGGTGTCTCCTGGCCGCAAAAAGCTGAGTGCTTGATCGAGTCCTGGTCGGTCGGTTTGTGCTCCGCTTGCGGTATCTGTGAAGATTTTTGTACAGCCGATTTTTTCTAAGGCATCTTTTTGGAGGTCAAGGGTTTGGTCTTGGGTAGAGACGCGTGCATAGCCAACATACATAAGTATTAAAAGATGGCAAGCTGTCCCTGTTTCTTCTGCTCTTGTCGTTGGAAGTGTAACCCTAAAACTGCTTTATACATCACCCGTGCCAATAAAAATACCTGGTCAATTTCCTCTGCCTTGGGAACTCTGCCTAATTCATCATGGAGGGCAACGGCAATTTTGGCTTTGAGGAGTCGTTTCTTTTGTTCAGGGAGTGCCATAGCTCTTTGATTGTCTCAAAACTCATCAATACTGTCAAGAGGTGAAATCCTGTTTTTGAGATGGGTATTGAGATGCTATGTTAGGTTTCCAGTCAGTTGATCAAAGATTTAATGATACTATGTCTCAAAAACGACCGTTATTGAAACTGTACCATTTATTCTTAGGGTACCGCACCGATTTTTCTGTAGATGTACGTTAATACCGAAAATAATACGAGAAGGTACTTCTAGAATACTCTTCCTCTATTGAGATCATCAATAAGATTTGTCTGTAAATATGTGATAACAAACTGTTGCATTAGGGGTTCCGGTCAGATTGCACCACGTAGAACCAGTATTGTCAACACAGGCGTTAGAAAGCGGACATCCACCTTGGATACCCGCTTTCTAGACTCACCTACTTTACTTCTTTCTTCTGAGCATCCCAATCGCTTGCAGAACCAGCGCTGCTGTTCCAATCAGGATCGTAAGCGTTTCATAGGTGCCCATACGTGACCTCCTTTGTCTACTCCACCGTATTGGATGGATAACACGCAAATCATGCCGTCGGCCACTGTGTTGTATGAGCCAGTTCTCAGAGGAAGAAGCTCTATAGAGAACTCACTCTGGCCTCGCCAGCATTAAACGTAACTGACTACCTCCACCTGCCAGAGCATTGATAGTCAAGACGTTCGCATAACCTAATGACACAACGGCATATCCTTCTATATCAATAATAACCAAGGCCTGGTGTTAATGCCGTGAATTTGCTTATGATCGTTGTGAAATTAGCGTGAAGATGATAAATGTGTTAAAACCGTGTGAAAGACAAGAAAATCTTGCCAAAAACTATTTACGTAACCGATTTCTTAAGTTACTATTACTTTAGAAGTAAGAAGGGCTGATCATCTGGCGTTGTCGGCATAAGCTTTCTCGGTTGCCTCCACCTGCCAAGTATTGACAACTGAGAGTGCTTGCATAATCTGATGACACAGCGGTTAGTCCTTTTTATGTGAGTTCCATCCTAAAATTCTAAAGCTAGCGCACCACTTACAGACTCCGAAACAGTTGTGAGTACCTCGTTGGGGTAGTAGCTCCTAACAGTTCACCTTCACTTCAATGCCTTGACACTGAGATGTATCGAACCTGCCAGAAAATTGAGGTCGCTTGCTAGGCATAATCAATTATACGAAGCTGAGGTGGGCTACGAAAACTCTGCTTTTTGTCAATATTCCCTCAGATAACAGATAATTGTCACGTCAGATGTCGTGACAGATGTATATAAGAGAGAATTATCTGTAGTTGGGAATGGTACCCCAAATAGGTACTCTTCCCCTCTAATTGAGCATGTCAGGGTCAATATACCCATGAGGAAACCGAAACGTCTGGCTGATCTCCGTTGGCAAGTCTGTAAGCTGCGGAAGTGGGAAAAGCTGTGGCGCTGGTATATCTCGTCTTTGTTGGAGTTCAGGCTGGTATCTCCAATCCATGCGACTGATCTTGAATGGTGGCAAGCGTCGATGAAAACAAATCATCTCTTCATCCTTCAGTCGCATGATCTCCTGGGCTGTCAGCAGTGGGATAGCTTGCTCTGTCTGCCCTTCGCTTGGTTCTGTTCCTTCCCGCTCGGTTATCGAGTAGGCATAGGCTGATTGTTTCCCCAGTTTCAGTTCAAGATGCTGCGCAGTGTTCAGATCAATGGGACGGTAGTACAGTTGGCTCTCCATATTATCCCGTAACACTTGTGCTCGTGCTCTGCCATACACAACCTCAAGTTGTGAGAGTGATTGCACTGCTACCCACAGATACATACCTCTGCCAACCACCGTGGTGGCATGATCGGCTAAACTGGGTATCGCGGTTCTGCCTGCCTCATCAATGAGTAACAGGACTGGATGACAGTCGTTTCCCTGGGTGTCGTCATAGGTAGTGATTAACTCGTTGATGAGTGAGCCCCACAAGAGCCGGACAAGAGGGGAGAGCGCAAGTAAATCCTGTTCCTTCCAGCGTAGGTACAGCGTGACGGGTCTCTCACCTTTCATGATCTGTTCTGCCGAGAAATCTGAATGGGTAAAACAGCGCACCACCGTTTCGGTCAGCAGTGGTCGCATCCTGGCGGTTAAGGTTCCCCAGCTAGAGAGTAGAAAGCGGTCTGAGAAGTTGGCATCCTGGTACCGGACATCAAGAAATTGCGTTGCCAGTTCAGGAGAAACCGCATGCAGCCGTGCAGCGCAAGCAGAGAGTCCAGACCGAATACTCTGCCGTGCATACGGCAGTGGAGCACTGCCTTCAAGCTTAGCAGCCGCAAACAGTTGACTAAGCATCACACTTGCGCGCTCGGTAAAAATCCGTCCCTCGCCTTCCTCTGCCTGATATAACAGGTGTGTCGCCGCAGATAATAATGCATCCTCTGTTTTCTTTTCCAGAAGTGGGTCATAGCAATGCCCTATACCAGTTGGATCAATGACATACACCTTGCCAAGTGTGCTTCGATAGCCAGCCGTTGCCTGGAAGAGTTCGCCTTTAATGTCGTTGACAATCACTGAATGCTGCCAGGACAAGAGTTGGCTTACTGCTAACAATCCTTTGCCGCCTCTGGTTGGCGCAACAATCAGCGTATTGCCGATTTCACGGCGGGTCTTGGTTGGTTGCACCACCACAAACCGTTTGAAAAAGAAAAAAAACCGCCGTACTCCGAGCAGGACACCGTGAGGGCAAAGCGTGGAACTGAGAAGCTCCCTCAGTTCAGCAAGTCGTGCAAACCGTGCCCGATGGATGGCTACCGCTCCCATTCTGCCTCCTCCCTCTCCTGTTCTTGCTGCTCTCGCACAAGATCACGCTCGTGTCTCTGCTTTAAAGCCGCTTCTGTTGCTGCCTGTCGCATGGCCTGAAAGTCTCGTACCTGCAATCGACCAGGCACAACAGCCACCACATGCACATGCCGATGTGGCGCATGATCGTCATGCTCGGCTGCTACCCAGGAAACCTGTTTGTGTAGTCGTTCTTCTAAGCTCAGCATCGTTTTTTCTGTGATCTCTCGCAAGAACAAGTCCTTGCTTATGTCTTCTCCTTTGGGGTCTGGACTAATGACAAAACGAAAAAAGAGACTTCCCTTCTGGCTATCATCAATCATACGGTACGCTTGCCACCGTCCCATAGCGCCGTCCGTGCCAAAGAGTGTCCGTGTCACTTTTTCATTGTCTTTGCCTGGCCGGTGCTCGATATAGCGAAGAGAAGCCTTGGCTCCTCCCCTGCTTTTTGTGTAGGTAGCTTTGACGATGGCCATTAGGCATATGTCTGCCCCTCCTCCTCTGCTGTACACATCCAGTGCTCCACGGCCTCCATAAGTTCAGTGAGTTGCGGTGTCTTGCGCGTGATATTGCCCTTGGCTGTGTTGCTTGAGCCGTCAAGAATAGTCGTGAGGACATCTGGTGTCACGCCTGGCTGCCTGCCTAAAATGTTGGTGACAATCCCTCTGGTTTGCTCACTGGCAAAGGCCACACGCACTAAGAGCATGGCAATTCTGCTACTGTAGGAACGCATCTGCTTGGCAATGGCCTGTTCAATAATCGGGTGCAAGAGGGCACTGTAGTGCATATCGACGTGCTGTTGCAGTGCTTTTTCAAGAAAGGCTCCCCCTGCTCTGGAAACACTGACTCCCTCACGTTCTGCTATCCGCTCTAATTCCGCTTTCACTACAGGTTTGACCCACAAGGTCAGATGGGCGGTCTTCCGTTTAGCGGTGGATCGGTTTTGTGAACGATGAGGATTGCTGTTCATTTCCTGCGAGCGCATCGCTTTTTTGGGTGGAGCAGGCTGTGTCGAGGCTCTGCGGGCGCGGTGGGGGGTGGGGTTATCTTGCCATACACCGCTGCGCGGTTGTTGACCGTTGGCTAAGTGTCTCTGTCGTTCAAAGACGCTCTGCGATGATTGGGTATGGGCAGTGTTCATCATAGCTGCTTGTCTTTAGATGGGAGACTTCCATACTAGCAAGTCTATTGTGTGACATCAAGTAAGAAAAGGGTAAGAATTACTCTCGGTCTTCCCTCGCCGTTTTTCCACGAACTTCCCTACCCCCTTAGTCCCCCTTGAGGGCTTCCCTATTCTCCTGTTGCTTTTTCTCCGTTTTCTTCCGTTGTGCTTGTCCGTTGCAGAGCAACGAGTTTGTTCATCATGGCTTCGTTCCTCTGCACCTGTGCTCGTCCGGCATGTAGTAACCTGGGTAGTCCGTCCATCGTGATGACGGTTCCCTGGGATGGTAACAGACATTCTCCACAAAGGATAAGACCATCCGCGTACGTGAAGGTTCCGTGTCAAAGTTTCCAGGCCAGCTAGTCCGTTCATTACCCACGAAACTCCGTTTTATTCGGAGGGACGGCGGTTGCTGTATCTCGTGGCGATAAGAAAAGAGAGAGATGGAAATGTTGTTATATGTTTTGATCTAGATTTCATCTCTCCTAGCAAAGCATATATTATTGAGGTTGTATACACCCGTTCGTGGCGTCGTTCTCTCGTTCGCCCGAACGAGCGTTCACCCGTTCGGGCGTTCGGTTTGTTTCTCTTTCGCTCGTTTCTCCAAGTAGGTTTCGATAGCTTCTCTGACCATTGCGCTCATACTGCCAAGTTTTCCTTCCATTTTGTCCTGAAACGAGAGTTTTCGTAAGGACTCCATTTGATCTTCATAGACTTCAAAAGAGTTGCGGGTGATAATTCTTTTCCCGTTCGGGTTGCGGTGGTGATTGAACTGCCTGGGGTTTTTGAATACTTGGCATCCCTTCAAGAGGTGATCGTAACTCGGGTACTGCATTTGGGTCAAAGTCATGGACTCTAGGTGTTTTCATACTGTATCAGCCAATCGGCAAACACATCATAAGCAATTGCGCCTTGATGTTTTGGGTCAAGTATCGACACAGGAGTTTTCTCGTCATAGGAGCGGCTAAAAATGGTAGAGTGGGGGATTTTGACAGTTAAGATATTCTCGCGCCAAATTTTCCGCGCATTGGCAACAATCGCAGGGGAGTGGCTTGTGGTCGCTCGGTACATAGTAAAGAGAATACGTAACTCCTGGTGCGTGAGGGCATATTTATTCCACATAATGCGCTGCACATGGTTAATTAAATCTGCTACGCCATCAACGGCCATGCGTTCAGCAGAGGCAGGAATGACAATTAAATCGGCGGCTGCCAGACCATTAAAGGCAAGCATCGCTTTGCCTGGCGGTGAGTCAATCAGGATAAAATCATAACTCGGCTTTAAGGGATTGAGGATTTCGAGTAACTTAAACTCGTCTCCTGGTTCTAAGGCTTCCTCAATAGCTGCGAGCAGCACATGAGAGGCAAGCACATCAATATTATATTTTGTGTGGCGAATGGCAAGTGAAGCGGATTTGGTTCCTGTAAACACGTCATACAGGTTGGGGGATTGGTCGGGTTCGAGATTGAGATAGCGGGTCGCACTGGCCTGTTGGTCTAAATCAACCAGCAGCACTTTTTTCCCTTTGTTCACCAAAGCAGCAGCCGTATTAACGCTGCTGGTAGTTTTACCTGTGCCTCCTTTGAAAATAGAAAAGCTAACGACTTTCATGATATTTGATAAGCTCCTCATAGGAGGAGAGTGGTATCCGCCACTGTTGCTCGTTCTCTGGCCGGAATGCTCCTTTAATAATCCCTTTTTTAATCCATCGGCTGACTGTTGCACGGTCTATATTCAACAATTTAGCAACTTCTGATGCATTGAGAAATGCCTTCATACTCCTACCTTATAACCTCAGCAATTGCTTGTCAAGTAGGAAACTGTTGCACCTGTTGCATCGTTGAGCTATTGAACAAGCCTCATGACAAAAATAGAAAGTAATCACAATGTTTCTGGTTCTTCGTACTTTGCCATGAGGCAAGTAGGTAAAATTGAGCAGGGGAGAGGGATTTACCCATTCCATGACAAAAAACGGCTCAAATCGCCTAATATTGACTCACAAGGGCATTGGAAAAGGTGTTCTGGTTGAAGAGATGGGTGATCGGCTGGGAAGAGGGCAGTGTAAGTTGTACACGAAGGAGGGAAGTGAACGAAAAAATGGTAGGTCTTCTTATCTGTGAAGATGCCAGCGTGGTATACTGATTTGCGGAAGTCTTTTCCCCTTTCGCTCAAAGAGACAAGACACACGTGTCCTTAACGACACCATACAAAGGAGAGACGTCAACATGGCACTCGCAGTTTTACTTGAGTTTCCAGGCGCTACTAAAGAGCAATTTACCCAGGTTGCGGAGAAGGTTGGCAGCAAAAGTCCCCCAGGACTTCTTTATCACGTTGAGGGTCCAATAGAAGGTGGTTGGCGGGTGGTTGACGTATGGGAGTCACAGGAAGCCGTTGAAACGTTCTTTCAAGACACGTTGGGGCAGGTCTTGCAAGAGGCAGGGATAGCGACACCGGTACCACAGTTCTGGCCTGCTCAGAGGATTATCAAACCCTAGCACCATGGCAACGTGATGGGCGAAGAAAAAAGACCTGCGTAAACACACTTCATGGATAGACCACGATAGAAGCCTACGCAGGCCAACTGTTGCAGTTTACCGCGCTACAAGCATTCTTTGATGTTTCAACCGCTCTACAGCGATGTGTTGTTGTCTGACACGATACTGGTAGTCATAGCGACCGTGACACGTCGGGCACAGACAAAGCAGGACAGGGTGTGGATTACTGAGATCATGGTCACGGTGGGCCGCGTGCAAGTACACACGATACCAGTGTCCTGTGCGTTTGGATTTCCGCTTTCTGCCTTGCGTGACCTGGCAAAACTCACACTTCCAACCTGCGTGTTCCTTGCACTGCCAAGACAGATCATCCCAATTGTCGGGATAGCGTTTCCTCCTTTCGGATTTCACACAGTACTCCTTGGGAGGGAATACCGCTCAAGGTACTGCTTATACTGATCGAGTGCGCCCTGCTTGAGGGTATAGTACACGAAGGCACCAACCTTTTCGCTTTCGACCAAGTGGACAGACCGTAACATAGCCAGGTGACTTGAGATCGCAGAGGGCGTTTCGTCCAAGACTTCCGCGATCTCGACAACGCAGAGGAGCCCTCCGTACCTGCTGAGCACGTCCATAAGACGAAGACGGGTTTTGTTCCTCAACACGAGAAACATGTCTCCTTGCACTGCGGCGGCATCTTTTGACAGATGCGATACAAAGTTGCTCATGGGTACGCCTTTTTTCGTCACTTGGCGACCTGGTTCTTCCATGTGTTTCCTCTTTTTTTGCTAGGGAAGTACCACAGAGAATATAATGTGCCTAGCGGTACTTCCGCGAGTAGGCAAGTGCTCTGTACTTAGGTTTGGCGACGTGAGAACAGAGTGCTTGCTGCACCACACTAAAAAGGTGTATCTTCAGTAGTCTCTAACTCAGGCACCGGCTTTGTGCCTTTCTCAAGCATCTGCACCGTTGAGGCGACAATTTCAGTGGCTACCCGCTTGACCTGGGTTTTGTCCACGTAGGAACGCTGTACCAGTTTGCCTTGCACAAAGACTAATTGACCTTTACTCAAGTACTCATGCATGCGTTCTGCCAGGTCATTCCAGCAGACAATGGTGAGCCAGAGGGTGTCTTGATGTTTGCCTTGGTCAACGGCCAGGCTGAATTTGGTCACGGCTTTGCCGCTTGGGGTATAGTTCATCTCCGGGTCTTTGCCCAAGCGTCCGATAAACGAACATTGATTCAACGTTGGCATTACGCATGCTCCTTCTTGACTTCCGACAGTTTCTTCGGGGTAAAATGCAGATCACGCTCAATCCCCAAGCCTCCAACATGAACTGCTTGCATCTCGTTGAGCGAGAAGTAGCCTAGCTCTGGAAAGTCACCGTAGACCCACCCAAAGAAAAGAAAATCGACTTTTTCCTTGTCGGTGTCGTAATACCCGTCTGCATCAACTGGTGAGCCTTCGTAGGCATACCATGTCCAGTGGGACAAAGGATGGAAAAACATACAGATGACCATCGGGTCTTCCACGTGTTCCTGTGAGTAGAGCGGAGGAAGCTGCTGTTTAAGCTCCTCTGGTAAGAGTTCCATGGTGGTTAATGCTCCTTTTCTTTTGTCGGTTCGTTACGACTCTTCTTCTGGATGATCGTAGTGGCCTTCTACCCAGGAGCCTCGTTGTGTCTGCTGCACTCGTCGTGCGAGCAGAAGCGTTAAGCTCTCTTCATCAAGGGAAGTCGGTTCACCTCTGGTCAGGGTGGTCAGAATGGTTTTCAGTCGCTCATGGAGTTGAGCATCTGGCTGTTCACCAATCACGACCACATACCATTTGCGCTCACTTGGCACAAAGAGACGATAGGCAGAAAGGTCACATACTACGTCATGAATAATCTGTTGGATGGGGTCGTAAGCTTTCCCTGCTTTGGTTTTGTTCGGGTAGCGTGCTGCTTGATAATAGGGGTTTTCCATGGTCTCATGCCTCCTTTCTCTGGGAAAACCGTAACTGCAACAAGTTCTCAAGGTGCTACAAAACAAGCTTTGCGATTAAAGCTTTCTGGTAGTTCACCAGTGGAAAAAGAGTAGCAAGCAAGCAGTAAAAAGTCAACGAATAACCGCAACCATTCCATCTGGCATCCAGGAAGCTGCGGTGAGGCAATCGGGGAAAGCGAAAGAAATACGACCTTGACCGTGTGGTACACTCGCAGAGCGAAACGAGCTGGTAGCTGCTTTCCATCAGTCTATCCGCTCAGCTCGTTTCGGCGCGAAGCGCTGTACCACGCGAAGTCAAGGTGGAGATTTCTGGAGCGAGGGTGGGGCTTTTCATGCACGTAGCGTGCCGTTTGGATCGTTCGTTCTCTGACGACAACTGTTGCAGAACAGGATACTTTCTGCTATACCTTTTGCTATGTCACCAGAGCGGCCAAGACTTGATTTGTCGTCTGTAGAAGCCCTGCACCAGGGAAGAGAAGCTCCTGCACACAAGCACGCTGATGGACACGAGCGCCGCTTCATTCTTGGGGAAGACAATGCAGCGGTGGCCGTGGATGTGTATCCAACGCATCCGGCGCTCGTTCGCATTCTCACGCGCACAGGAGAGGAAGCGGTCAGCCTTGGCAGAGTCAGAAGCATTGCGCCTGAGGGCAATGGCGGTATCCGCATCAACAATACGAATACCGAGTGTCTGATAGGCAGCGATGGCATGATTACCTTCATACGAACGCTGCCTGAGCCTGAAATGATCCTGTTTCAAGAGTCACCTGTGGGACGCAAACAAGGCAAGTACACCCAAGCCATGCTGGAAGCAGGGGAGACCAAAGAAGGGGATCGGGTCGAGCGCTACGGGATCATTGAGGCTGCGCCCAAGCCGGTGAACAAAAGAAAAGACAGCCCATTGCAATTTGTTTTGGTGGTGGCTGATCCGGAGAAGGAAGGCGAAACGCAGCGGCTTGAGGTGTACGCCACAAAAAAAGCCAGACAGCAAGTGCAGAGAAGTAACCTGAGGAAAGATGACCGAATACAGGCCGTCTTGTATCGGCATAGCTGGACAACCGAAACCATTGGCGGCGGTGAGATCGTGCATACGCGCTACAATGTAGCGACCCTGCTGGCGATTGAGCGAAAGGAGGAGAGACCAGACGCGAAGCGCATGAGCCGCAAGCATGGAGCAAACCAGGAATAACCCTGCACGCATGTGCTTTACGTTGGTTCCTTGCACATGGAGGGGAAAGGCTCCACGAAGTGCTGTAGCAGGCCAAGTCGGAGGTGGAGATTTCTGGAGCGAGGGTTGGGTTTTCAATCCGGCGTCAGCCGTGCCGAATTCATGCCGGTAACCATCAATTGTACGAGCCGATCTTGTAACTAGACTGATGTTCGAGTAAAATATCCCTGTAAATTGTTCCTCAGTTTTAGGAGAAGTTAGCAATTTGTTTTCACCAACAAGGACAGCCCTTGAACAATTTGATAACCAGCACGATTTTGAACGCATGGCGGCTGATATATTAAATTCTTTAGGTTATAAAAATGTTGAGTTGATAGCTCCACGAGGTGGTAGTGATAGTGGTAAGGATATAACCTTTACTACAGATGACGGAAGAAATGGCTTAGCATGTGTAACACTTCGGAAAGACATAGATGCCAAGTTCAAGGAAGATTTTTACAAGCGTAGAGCGGGTGAATTTAGCATCTACATCCTTTTTTGCACGGCACACCTCACTGCTTCAAAAAAGTTAAAATTTAGGCAATATTGTCTTCATACTCTTCAAGCTGAATTTGTATCCAAAGACATAGAAACACTACGAAGTCTACTAGACACCACAATGCGGCCAATTAAGGAAAAATATTTACATATTAGTTCAGATAATGCGTATATATCAGAAAAACTCAACCTCTCTATTTGCCTTAGGCAAGAGTCTCCTCCAAATCCTTATGGGCAGAGAGACTCCGATACAACTTTGCTCGCTTTTTCTATACGAAACGCGGGAAGTGTTCCGTCATATATCAGTTCTACTGGACTTGAGGTCATAATTGATGGAGAAAACAGAACAGTTATTTATGAAATCTCCCGTCGTTCTTTTCCAACCAACCAATATCTTAAGGAGGAAGAACCTTTATTGCCAGGACAGTGTCATACCTACCTTGTCGATGCCCGTGGTCTTAGTGCCCAATTGCAAGCAGGCGGAGAAAACATCGTTTTAAAAGAGGCATATGTAGAAGATGAAATTGGAAACAAATATAGTACCGTGATCTCCTCTGATCTGACTACGTGGTTGCTAGGTTTCCCTCCGGGTAAAAAGTATCCCTACTCTCTATTTTAGCTCGCCATCTTCATCCTGCCCCTTGTATAATCTTCTTCGTTTCGCAAACAAAACCAGCCTGTTGAAAAACTCCAAATGGTAGAGGTATAAAGGAGAGCTGACTCACTCCTCAACGTCACTGAGGTCTGGTCATTCGTAATGCTTTCCGTAACGATTTTGAGACGGGTATGTGGTAAGATGAGGGGGAGAAAAGCTCAAAACGACACTCTCACGATGGTTGTTCTGCTCTTCTTGGCGTAGCAGTACAGACATGCACCTGGAACAGGAGAGCACCAATGAGCCATGTTGATACACCAGCAGAGACAGCCCAACATGCTGTCTCACCGCGTGTCCCTGACACCCGCTTGCATGGGTACGCGCTTGTCAT
>Ga0137385_10000477_pt1 | contig 32316 bp, 29 predicted proteins | sample SagtaG_FD_104921 | JGI IMG/M metagenome (GOLD analysis project Ga0137385, IMG submission 104921) | Vadose zone soil microbial communities from Sagehorn Ranch, Mendocino, California, USA - Sage2_R_80_16 metaG | ecosystem: Environmental > Terrestrial > Soil > Vadose zone | place: USA: California... | reverse complement strand
GGCGATGGCACGACGCAGTTCCGCGTGGTCGGCAAACCATTTTACGGGGAACACAATGAAGTCAGTCACCGGCGCATAAACTCCGGCTACTTTGCGACTCTGAACGCGCGATTGCTGCGTGGACGATATTTTGCGGAAAGCGATGATGCATCCAGGTCCCGCGTTGTCATCATCAATCAGGCTTTGGCGAAACAATATTTTCCAGGGGAGGATCCGGTCGGCATGGAGATCATCTACAACTCCGATTCGCCGCAGCCGCGCATGCGAATTATCGGCGTTGTTGATGATGTCAAAGAAGGTCCTCTGGATGTTCTCGCGCGCGCTGCGATGTACGTCCCGCTCAATCAGCAGCCGGCAAGCCATTTTTCCATCGTGGTCCGCACATCTCAAGCGGAACAATCCGTGCTTCCTACTGTCACCCGCGTCGTTCATCAACTCGACCCTGGCCTTGCGATTTCTGCGGAGAAGACCATGTTGGATCGGATTCACGATTCACCGGCCGCATACATGCGCAGGTCGTCGGCCTGGCTCGTAGGAACGTTCGCAGCTGTCGCATTGGTGTTGGCCGTAGTGGGCCTCTATGGCGTGATTTCGTATTCCGTAAGTCAAAGGACTCGCGAGATTGGTGTGCGCATGGCGCTTGGCGCACAAAGCCGTTCGGTTCATCAGCTCATTCTGAAAGAAGCAGGATTGTTGATCGCGATTGGCATCAGCGTCGGACTGATCTGCGCCGTGATTTCAGCAACGCTGATGCGCGGCCTGCTCTTTGGAGTCGATTCGTGGGATTTACCAACGCTTGTCGCGGTTGCCGCAACCCTGGAACTTTGCGCGTTCTGCGCAGCGTACGTGCCCGCGCGCCGGGCCGCTTCCTTGGATCCCATGGAAGTCTTGCGCGCAGAGTAGCCATTCACGCTTGTAACCTCCAGCGCAAATTGAATCAACAATCCTGCAGCGGTTCGTGAGGTTGCAAGCGCAACTCGGGGCCATTTTCTCCGCGGTTATACTTTTGGAAGCGGGTCCGTTTGAATCGACAGCCTGAATCAGTAGTCAAGTAACGGGCAGTCTCCCAGGAGCCCGTTAACCCGTCAATTTGATCGCTTGTGACAAAATGCGGGGGAGTTGTCCGGTCTTGGCTATGAGCGGTAAGCCAGATATGGTTGGCTTTGGGAGGAGGGTGAGATATGCCGATCACAATTAGGCCCGGTGAACTTACTGACATCCCTCTGATGGCTGCTATTCGTGCTCAGGAATGGGGAACAGAAAGTTTCTGGACGGATCGAATCGGCTTGTATTTGAGCGGAGAACATTCCCCACAAGAGGCATTACCGGCTCGTGCAGCTTTTGTCGCTATGGATGGAACTAAATTGGTAGGTTTCGTTGCCGGACATCGAACACGCCGCCTTGGCTGCGACGCCGAGTTGCAATGGGTCAATGTTGTCGAGGAAAAACGAGGCCGTGGCATTGCCGATGGAATGATGGCGAAGATCGGTACATGGTTTGTAGAGCAGAATGCAGTTCGCGTTTAAGACGCACGAGCGATGAGCACATGGGTGGACAAGTAGGCTATCCAGAAACCGATCCACGACCTCGCCGCTAATTCAGTGGATTCAAATTGACCGACTACCATACTTTTGCACCCTTGTACTTTTGTACGTTTTTACCTTTATACTTTCTTTTCTATGTTCGACTCACACCGCTTTCTTCTCTTCTTCGCCGCGGCTCTTCTTCTCGCCATCACTCCGGGACCAGGCATCTTCTACGTTCTCGCTCGTACCCTCGCTGGAGGACGCCGCGAAGGTTTCCAATCTTCCATCGGCACTTTTTTTGGCGGCCTCTTCCACGTCTTCGCAGCGGCCCTGGGCGTCTCCGCTATCCTCGCCGCGTCCGCTGTCGCTTTCCACACGGTCAAGTACGCCGGTGCCGCCTATCTCGTCTTTCTCGGCATTCGAATGATCCGTTCGCGTAACACCTCTTTGCCCAGTGATGTCGCCGCAGAAGCTACGGCTCCTTCCGGCGGCGCGTTCCGCCAGGGCATCTTCACCGAAGCCCTCAATCCCAAAACCGCGCTCTTTTTTCTCTCCTTCATTCCACAATTCATCGCTCCCGAACGCGGCCATGTCTTCCTTCAATTCGCCACGCTCGGCGTCCTCTCCGTCACCCTCAACACCGCCGCCGACCTGCTCGTCGTCTCACTCGCCACACCGTTCGAACGCAAACTCAAATCCAGCACCACCTTCCGCCGCCGTCAGCGCACCGCCTCCGGCCTCGGCATGATCGGCCTGGGCGCATACGTCGCCCTCTCCGACGCCAAATAATGCAATTCAGTGGGTAAATGATTCCATACACATTTGTTGCTTACCGAAAAACAAATTACCGAATTGCGTTTTGGAATGCTGTCCCGCGCTCGGGGACAACTGAATTGCTTCGGCAGCTTATTGAACCAGGCGAATGCTGTTTGGTCGGCAAGGCCTCAAAAGAAGCGCGTAGGGTGCCCCACCCTCGGGGTCTGACGGTGGGTCTTACAGTTTCCTCGTCCAATTATTCCTTCACGTCCACGGGAATCAATCCAAGCGGTTTCCCCACAGATCAATGCGAGCTGAGCAAATCAGGGGTTCGCTAGTCACGACTCACAAATCACCTTACGATTCCACTTTCCTGCATCGCCAGCTTACTTAGTACTTTACGTCTCCGCCGCGCTTGTTCGCGTCCTGAATTTCTTTATTTTTCAGTTCTCGCGCTCTTTGGTCGAGGAAACCATAAAGAGCGGTGACGCTACTGTTGAAGAGCGGCCAGTCGAATGCTACCACCTCTAAAGAAGTTGCCATGCCGTTAATGCCGGGAGGCGCGTTTAATGCCAGGATCCTTGCCGTCAGAATTACGTACGCTTCGCACGGATTGTTTTTCAGGCGGTCACGCCCGTATGCCCTCCAGTCGCTGGTTCTGATCGTATTATCAACAGTTCCCATCGACAAGCCCACGGCGCAACCGTCGGTACGCTTTGCTACTACATCCGAATTCATTTGATTTCCTTGTGCATCAAAGATCCAGATAAATATTTTGTCAGCGCCGTCGAAGAGCGACATCGTGCCGAAACGAAAACCAGGCCCGACCGTCTCCTGCCCGTATTTCTTTCGCAAACCTGCAACGATATTCTGGACAGCCACTGGGTCCTTGAAGAATGTCGAGCGACTGACGCCGTCAACCACTTGCTTGCCCGGTGGCAGAGACAAGCCAACGGCGATTCGGTCTCCGACGCCGCCGGAGGGCTCGACATCGATTTGTAAAACCCACTTTCTTTTCGGGTCCTCCGGTAACGAATTGTTTCGCCAAGTGGTCTCGTAATCGCGCGCACGGCTGAAGGTGATCTTCGAACTCGGATTATTTGCTTTCAGCCTGGCCAGAGCGCTTTCGGCGGGCATGCCAAGCTTGATGTCCAGGACGTCAATGAAGCCCGCGGAAGCCGCAAGCCGCTCCGTACCCTGCGCCGTGCCGAAGTCGGCCGGCAGATCCTGCCCGCTCGTGAGCTGAACCAGAAAACCGGAGAAAGCCAACAGCACGCCAAATTTTCTGCCACGCCATTGCATCATTTTAGGGCTCTTCTTGTGCTTAGATTGAGATTGGGCGCCTCGGCAGCAGCTCTTTACAGCGCCGGCTTATTCCTTTGTGCTTCGGCCTTTTGTCGCATGTCGCGCGATTTCGCTGCCTGCGTCAGATAGTTATGCGTTGCGTCCGTCGCCATGCGATCCAGGGGTGCGCTGCCGATCACCACGATCAATCCTCCGGCAACATCCGGCGATGACACTCCGATTGGATAGCCGTAAAGAATCTTGGCGTAAATCATGGTCATGTCGGCGCACTGGGCGATAGCTCCGTACTGCTCGCTGTAACCTCGCTCGAGACGCAATTTCACGTGCACGGGATCGGCTTCAATTCCAGAATCGTTATAGGTGACAGTCGACGGACTGAACGTGGTGATGCTTCTGCAATTGTTGACTCGGGTGCTGAAACTTCCACCTTGAATCGCCTCGTTCTGCCGATTGCCCTGTGCATCGTCAACCCAGTAAAGCTCCCGATATCCTGCCGTGTAGAGGTTTGCCGGATGCGAATCGTAACTCGGCCGGCCGTACTTTTTCACCAGGTCTGCCACCAGGCCGTCCGATGTCGGCGCGCTCTTTTGTAAACATCAGAAAGCGGCTGACCTTCGATACGATTTGCTGGCTCGGCGGCATAGTCAGCATCAAATAGACCTTCTCGGCGCCCGCCGGACTCTTGCCGCCACTGCGAACAAATATTTGATTCACTGCGGATACGCCGTACATAAGTGGCGCAGGAAGAAAATCGTATTTAACCGTTTCCGGCGTCATCTGATACTGATTGCGCCCGCGAAGAATCGCCGCGGCTTCTTTGCCCGGGATGCCGATTCTGATTCCCAGAATGTCGTACTTACCCGCCGAGGCCGCGGTTTTTGGCGCCCCCGCCAAGGGATCTTCGACCGGCTCCTCCAGTGTCGCGCCTTGCAAGTCGCCGCTGGCAGGGTGCTTCGCCGGCGCGGGCCTTGAACCTTGCTGCGCCGACGCGCCAAAAGCGGTCATCGCGAACAATATGGAATAGGTGAGTACCGTCCATGAGAGGGTGTGTTTCATGATCCGTGCTCCTTACGCAGCTAAAAAATAGCTGACCCCAAGGTGCTGAGCAGTCTCAGCCCTGCTGTAACCCAACCTCAGCCTTGGTGGCAACCAATGTTGTCCTTACCCCGCATTGCGCAAACCGCTGGGAAAAACCGTCATCGCGCCAAAAGATATTTGCTTTTACGATCTGGCACGCCTGACAGCGCATTCGCTTTCCAGTGAGGCTTTCGTAATTGGCCTGCAATTTTGTGAAGAAGGCGGAACGGAATCCGGACTTTTTTTGGAAGCTCCATGCCTTTTGGGAACGGCCTCGCTCAATGCCTCAAGGGCCTGTTCGAATCGCAACCTCAAATCCAGGCCACTTCCGCCGCCGTCAACGCACCACCTCCGGCCTCGCCATGATCGGCCTCGGCGCATACGTCGCCCTCTCCGACGCCAAATAACTCGGAGACTTGAGAAATTGTTTGAGTTTGGGGGCTATCGAATGAAGAAGGCGGCCATCCCAAGCCATGCCAGCGCAACAGCGATCGAACACTTCATTTTTGTTTTGAACGGCAGTTCAGCAAAGAACCAGATCAGCACCAGACAAACTGAAGCAATCCCAGCGGTCTATAGGCTTACATTCAACAGAACGAGAGTCCACAGCGCCCAGGCAAAAGCAACGTCACGAGATCCGGCACCACTAGAAAACCCCACGTCTTTTCCCTGAGCTCAGAAACGGAAAGACAAAGACGACAGGCCCACTGCCCAACTGGGGAAGCAAAGGCTCCAGACGATTCGAACCAACCATTTTCGCAGCTTTTGGGAAGCCAATTGGCACCAGCGCACCACTGATCAACAGTCGCGCAACGGATCCGTATTCCTACGGTCACCGGTCGCTGGCAACCGGCCGCCGACGCTCACGGCTTCGCGGTCGGCGAGAAAAACCCGATCGGCAAATCGCGCGCCGTGCGCAATCCCGCCGGAGCATCCAAAATCACCGGAATGGAATTCACCGCAACCGAAGCTGTCGCGATATCCCCGTGCGACCCGCCCGGAATCGTCAAGCTGATGTCGGGGTGTCCGGTAAGCGTCACCGTATCCGCCGGATCCTTGGCACCGACGTACATTTGCAGCTCCATGTAAATCACTTCTTTGCCGCCAGAAAGTCCGCGCGCAATCTGGTGAACGCCCGCCGCCTGTCCCGCTTCCACCGTGAGGTATTCTGTCTGCACGCGTTCGGTCGCAACTTTCGGTTCGATGGTTTCGGTAATTTCATCTACCGCAAGTCCCAAAGCGTCCGCCACCATCGCCACCGATTCCGGCAGGCCCACGTGCTTGATCACGCCTTCCGCAACTTTCGCGCGGAACTCTTCCACGCTCAACCCCGCGCCGATTTTTTTCTGCAAAGGCAAGCGCCGCTTTGACGCATCCACTATGCGCAACGCTTTCACGTGTTCGATGCGCTGAGAAACCGCTGCAAGCGTAATCACCAGCTTGTCCATCACAAATCCCGGATTCACGCCCGTCCCCACCAGCGCCACGCCCCAATCCTTCGCTTCCTTATCAATCTGCTCGGCCAGTTCCGGATAGGTGCGATACGGATACGATAATTCTTCGCACGTCGAAACAACACAAGACCCCGCTTTCAAACATTCGATCAGCTGGTCGGCAACCTTTTCAAGCGAGGACGACGTGGTGTGCATCACAATGTCGGCGGCCTGCGAAAGCACTTCCTCGGCGTTGTCCGAAATCGTCACGCCCCAGGGCGCGTCGCTTGCTCCCACCACTTCGCCAAGGTCCCGTCCAACTTTCGCGGGATCGTTGTCAATCGCTCCGCAAATTTCAACCGACTGCTTTTCCCGCAGCAACTTGGCGATGGAGGCGCCAATCGGCCCAACTCCGTACTGAATCGCGCGTATCTTCTTTTTCACCTGAGTCTCCGTCTTCGCAATCGTGAAGCCCGATACAATGAAGCTTGACCCTCACCGCTGAATTTTTGGGCGCAGCGAAACTTATAACATAAAGGATTCAGCGTGCTCAGGCAAACCATTCGCAATACGCTGAATGCCGCTGCTCCGATCGATATCCGCCCTCGATATTTCAGCGAGATCTGCGCTGGCCTGCCACGCCCGCCGGATTCATATCGACCGCTCCGCGGTCGTAACTAAATATATTGACCGCTCCGCGGTCATGGCTAAAAATGTTAATAATTTCCAACGACCGACGTGCCTCTTCGTACCAGGACACGCGAGTTCGGCAGAAACTTTTGGAGGTGCGCAGTGCCCGCACGCAAACTTGCAGAAGATGAAATCAACAAACTCCTCAGCCGCATGAACGGCTGGCGCTTAGTCAGTGGGAAGCTCCATAAACAATTTGAATGCAAGGATTTTAACGCCGCGTTCGGTAACATGACTCGCGTGGCACTGATTGCCGAAGCGATGAACCATCATCCTGAATGGGCGAATGTCTGGAATCGCGTAAACTTCGATCTATCGACGCACAGCGTGAAAGGCATCAGCGATCTGGATTTCGTCCTGGCGGAAAAGATCGAGGAGATTTTCGCGACGCAGACCGCAAGCCGAGCTACCCCTGGCACATGACCGGTGGTGTATGACTGGCGACACCCGCTCCGTGGCAACATAATTGGCTACAACATGATTGGCCGCACATGATCGGAGCGCACCAGCCCCAAGGTAAGTCTCGCGCACGATGGATCACAACTTTTCGCTGGATGGCGGCGGCCGCCGTCTTCGCAATACTTTTTTATTTTCTTCCCATCGCTTCACTGCGCACGGCCCTCGCCCGTGTTCCACCCATCCGCTTCGTCATTGTTTTGTTGGTGTATTTGCTCGCGCACGCGGTTGGAATCGTCAAGTGGCGCATGATCGTGAACACCGCGGGCGCGCAGCTGGATTTTTCCACCAGCGCGCAATGTTATCTCGGCGGTCTTTTCGGAACCTTGTTTCTTCCATCAATCATCGGCGGTGACGTCGTTCGCATAGCCGTGGGCTTGCGGCGCAGTCCAAGCCCTGCCGCCGTCCTCGCAGGGAATGTGGTGGACCGCTTTATCGACGTTATTTCGCAGGCCACGCTCGTCTTGCTTGGATTGATCCTTCTCCCCGGATCGCTTCCGGAACAATTCAGCGCACTCGCACGTAAGATTCTTCTAATCCTCGGTGCGTTTGTTCTTTTTGTCGTGGTCCTGCTCTTTCTGCTCCGCAAAACCCTCTTCGCAGGACGTTCTCGCCACTTTCTGCACAGGCTCGCTCGATTGCGTCACGCCTTGCGCTCGGTACGCGAACGTCCGCAGATTCTCGCAATGGGTTGGCTACTCGGGGTGCTGATTCAGGGCACATTCATCCTGTTGAACGCGCTGTTGGCTATTTCCTGCGGCCTGTTTCTTCCTCTACGTGTGTGGCTGTTCGCGTGGCCGCTGGCCAAAATCTCAGCGCTTCTTCCCATCACCCAGGGAGGCATGGGAATCCGCGAAGCGGTCCTCGTCGCCCTGCTATTGCCATTCGGCGCGAGTAGTTCGCTGGTGCTCGCTTCCGGCCTGGTGTGGGAAGGCATCATCATCGCGGGCGGCATCCTTGCCGGTTTGGCGGCTTTCCTCTTGCGACGGCTGGTTCGCGAAGTCCTGGACGGCGGAGACAAGTCCGCGGACTCGTAGTGCCCGGCTTTTGGCAATTTGCCTGGCAGCGCGGAAAGTCGCGAGCGGTCGCGGCGAGTCGCCACTGACGCTACACTAAGGCGTGCCTCCGCTGCTGGAACTTGAAAATGTCACGGTAATTCGGGGCGAACGCCCCGCGCTGCAAAATGTCTCCCTACGAATCGAAGCGGGAGAGCACGTTTGTATTCTTGGGCCAAACGGCTGCGGCAAATCTACACTGATCAAGACGATTACACGCGAGTGTTATCCTTTGGCGCGCCAAGGCTCAGCGATGCGCATCCTGGGCCGCGAGCGTTGGGACATTTTCAAATTGCGCACGCACCTGGGCATCGTCTCTCCGGATTTACTGGCGTCGTGCACGACCGACTCAACGGGGCGCGATGTGGTCCTTTCCGGTTTTTTCAGCAGCACACGAATTTTTCCGCATCACCATCCCAGTGCAGAACACTTGAAGCATGTGGAAGCGGCGCTCGCACGCCTTGGAATTGCTCACCTCGCCGACCGGCCGGTTCTGCAGATGTCCTCGGGGGAAGCGAAGCGCACGTTGATCGCGCGCGCGTTGGTGCACCAGCCGGAAACACTGCTGTTTGATGAACCATCGAACGCGCTTGATATTGCAGCGCAATTTCAGCTTCGCAAAACCATGCGCGAGCTGGCTCGCTCCGGCCTGGCGATTCTCCTCGTCACCCACCACGTCAGTGAAATTATTCCGGAAATCGATCGGGTGATTCTGCTTCGCGACGGACGCATTCTTGCCGACGGGCCAAAACTTGAAGTGCTTACTGAACGCACCCTTCGCGATCTCTTTGGTGTCGATATTCGCATTCATACTCAGGACGGCACGTTCCACATCTACTAGGCTCGTACTGGAAATTCGCGTCTTTTTTACAGCGAAATCCCGCAGGACGCGCTAACCAGGAATGTACTCCAATCTAAACAGAGACCGCCGGAGGTCTATGCTTTCTTGAACCTCTACGCTCAATTCATGTTGAAGGCAGGTGTTTTATGAAATTCCTCCACGCCGCGGCTTTTGCGGTGATCTTAACAGTCGCGGGTGTTCCAATTCTTTCCGCTCAAGAGCCCCAACAGGACAAGGACAAACCGAAACAGCAGGAGGGGGAGAAAAAGAAACAGCCGGCTGCAAAGGAAAAGCCGCAAACCAAGCCCGACGAACGGCCAAAGTCCGAACCGCAACCTGATAAAGAAAAAGCAAAGCAAGAAACAGACAAACAGAAGCACCAGCAGAAAGAACAGGAGAAAACGACGAAGCAACAGCAGAAGCAATCCACGTCGGAACCAAGCCAGAGCGCAACATCCCAGCACGGCTCCCGGACGAACGTTCGCCGCATTCCGCCCGAACACTTCCGTGCCAACTTTGGACGCCAGCACCATTTTCGCGTGCAGCGAAGCGGTGACCGCCGATTTCAGTATAGTGGCTATTCGTTTGAATTAGTGGAAGTGTGGCCGGCCGAGTGGTCCTATGACGATGAGTGCTACATCGAAGAAGAAGGCGACGATTACTATCTCGTGGATGTAGTACATCCGGAGATTCGCGTTCTGGTGGTCATCGTAGGTTGAAGCGCGTGAAAATGAAGTGCGTGATTGAATAAGCGCGATTAGATACGAACGTGGTGCGCGAGCGCGCGGAAACCGGCCTTAGAATGAGCTACTTGGTCACTGAACGAGGCTGGCCTGCCGTTCGCGCTTCAGGATTTTTGGGCGACCAATCTTCGGGCGGAAAGGCCACTCGCCAGAACTGTGGACGCCGGGCGGAAAATTCCAGACCGATTTCCGCTTTGTTGCCGCGGACCGGGCCCAAAAAAACAACGTGGCACTCCTGTTCTTCCTTGGTGGTGTTGTTTCGCAAGGTTAAAAGGCTGCCGCTCGTGAGACGCGCCTGCAACAAAACTAGCGCGCCGTGAGCATTAATCGCCAGCGTGTCGGCCTCTTCATCAAAAGGCTTGTCTTGCCCGTCGATTCCGTGGACTCGAACGCTGACCTGCATCAGAACTCGCTGGCTTCGGCGCCGTGCGCCGGAATTGGAAGGATTGCTTGGAATTTGGGATATGGACATGGTCGTAGCTCACTGTCTTGACTATACCGCAAGCATGCGAGGGCCGGGGTTGGCTGCGGGCAAAGGGTAAACACAACTGCATGGCTGCACTAAAAATCGCGAACAACGTCAGGAGCGTTTTTCGCTGGGAACATAATCGCGAGCGCCGCTCCCCAGATAAATCTGGCGCGGGCGCGCGATTTTCTGCTCTGGATCGAGCAGCATCTCCTGCCACTGGGCGATCCAGCCCGAAGTCCGCGGAATCGCAAAAAGAACCGGGAACATGGTCATCGGAAATCCCATCGACTGGTAGATCAAGCCAGTATAAAAATCAACGTTTGGATACAGTTTGCGCTTCACGAAATATTCGTCTTCGAGGGCGATGCGTTCGCACTCCAGAGCAATTTCGAGCAGGGGATTTTTCCCCATTAGTTCGAAAACTTCGTAGGCGACGCGTTTGATGATGCGGGCCCGTGGATCGTAATTTTTGTAGACGCGGTGGCCAAATCCCATCAGTTTCGTTTCGCCGGCTTTGACGCGCTTGATGAAGTCCGGCACCTTTTGCACGGAACCAATTTCAAGCAGCATGCGCAACACTTCTTCGTTTGCGCCGCCGTGCAACGGACCGTAAAGCGCCGCAATGGCTGCCGCGGTGGCCGAATACGGATCGACGTGCGAGCTGCCAACGCCGCGAATGACATTGGCCGAACAATTCTGTTCATGATCAGCGTGCAGGATAAAGAGAATGTCCAGGGCGCGTTCGAGCGTGGGATTGGGCCGGTAGCGCGTTTCCGTGGTTCGGAAAAGCATGTTTAGCAAATTTCCTGGGTAACTCAGCTCGTTGTCTGGATAGACAAACGGCATCCCCAGCGTGTGACGATAGGCGAACGCAGCGATTGTCGGCATCTTGCCGATCAAGCGATAGGTCTGCTTTTGGCGTGATTCTTCGCTGAGTATGTCTTTCGCATCGTGATAGAAAGTTGAGAGCGCAGCAATCGTCGAAATCATCATGCCCATGGGATGGGCGTCGTAGTGAAAGCCGTCCAGGAATTTCTTGATGCTTTCGTGGATAAAAGTGTGATGGCCGATGTGCCATGCCCAGTCCTTCAATTGCTTCTCGTTGGGCAATTCGCCGTGCAGGAGCAGATATGCGGTTTCCAGATAGGTGCTTTTTTCCGCGAGTTCCTCGATGGGATATCCGCGGTAGCGCAGGATCCCCTTATCTCCATCGATGTACGTAATCCGGCTGATGCAGGCAGCCGTGTTGTTGAAGGCCGGATCGTAACTCATCATGCCGAAATCGCTGGGGTCGGTCTTAATCTGGCGAAGGTCCATGGCCCTGATTGTTCCGTGGGTGATCGGCACCTCGTAACTTTTGCCGGTGCGGTTGTCGGTGATGGTCAGAGTTTCGCGGGATGACGGCGTGCCATCCGTCTTTTTGGCATTTGCAGTGGAAGTCAGAGAATCCATCGGTGAAACCTCACGATAGACCACTGTACACCAAAGGAGGGGAGCACGAAACGGCAGGAGGAGCGAGGGGAAGCCGAAAGGTTGTGGATATAAGAAAAGAAAGAAGTTAGAGGAGGAGGGACTGGACCAGATATGCCTCTTGACAATAGTCGTTATAACGAGTATTATGCCTGCAGTTCTGGAGGTCATGATGATCAACATTCGCAAGAGCAACGACCGTGGCCATGCCGATCACGGCTGGCTCGATACCCGCTTCACTTTTTCGTTCGCGGATTACTACGATCCGAAACACGTGCAATTTCGCACGCTGCGTGTAATGAATGACGACCGCGTAGCCGGTGGCGGCGGATTCCCGACGCACCCGCATCGCGACATGGAGATCGTGACCTATGTTCTGGAAGGAGCGCTGGCGCACAAGGACAGCATGGGCAACGGTTCCGTAATCAAACCGGGCGACGTGCAGTACATGAGCGCTGGAACAGGCGTGGCGCATTCGGAGTTCAACGCCTCGAAGACCGAAACCGTGCACCTTTACCAAATCTGGATGTTTCCGGACAAACAGGGATACACACCCGCGTACGACCAGAGGAATTTCTCGGATGCGGAAAAGCGCGGGAAGCTGCGTCTGGTTGTTTCGCCGGACGGACGCGAAGGTTCGGTGAAGATTCGGCAGGACAACAAACTCTACGCAACGGTTCTCGGCGCGGGCGACAGCGTGAAGCATGAGCTGAAGCCGGAACGGCATGCGTACGTGCAAGTCGCAAAAGGCAGCGTGACGCTGAACGGCAAGACGCTTGAAACGGGCGACGGAGCAGAAATTTCCGAAGAGAAGGCGCTCGAACTCAAGGGCGTGAAGGAAGCGGAAGTGCTGTTGTTCGATCTGGCCTGATCCACTTTCAAGAAAAACGACAAGAGCAGCCTGGCTCACAAAAAGGGCCAGGCTTTTTCTTTTTTGGTCTTGCCTTTAATGAATTTTTCGATGGCATGAAGATTTGCGAGTCCTAAAGTCGCCTAGGACGCTGCGGCTTTCCTTCGCCTCCAGGTGGGGATTGAGATCAGTACGCCAAGAATCGAGGCGATCGCCAGAACGACAAGACTCGGGATAAATGGCAGCTTCGATGCCATCAAATAGGCGATGCCGCCGGCCAGCAGTAGCCGCACGCGAATTGCAGTGAGAAGAACGGGATCCGAAACTCGAGCGCGCAGCGCGGTTGAGAGTGGTTCGTTGCCGGACGGAAGCGCCAAGCGTATTCCCCGCATGCGGGGCATGATCAGTGCAAAGCCTAACGCGAGAGCCAGGAAAATTCCAAGTAAGGTTGCGGGAATCCATCCTTGCTTCATGGCACCGGAAAGCGATGCAAGGTATCCGCCAGAGAGCAGCAGTACTCCGATACCTGCTCCGGAAAGCGGCGGAGAAACTTTGAAGACGCGGAGCCAAGCGCGGAGTTGCTCGGTGGAAGAAGCGTTTCGAAAAAGTGAAGAGGTTATCCACTCAATTCCAGTGCCGATGAAAAGAGAAAACGCAGCAGCAAGATGAAGAAAAAGCACGGCAGTGAAAACGGTCATTGTAAACCTCAGTCGCGAAGAGTCGGGCGTACCCAGAAGTGAATACGTTTCAGGCCGAGGGATAATTTCACGAATTCCGGCAGCTTGCGTGCCGTACGGATCTGGTTAGCCGCGCTTTCGTTGAAAGTCGCGCATGAAGCTGGTCAAGGCTTCGACCGCCGCGGGCTCGACTGCGTTGTAGAGAGAAACGCGCATGCCTCCGACGGAGCGATGGCCGGGCGTACCGACCAGCCCCGCAGCGGCTGCCTGCTTCCCAAATTCCTTTTCGGAGGCTTCGTCAGGATTTGTCGCGGCAGATTGGCCATTTATGCCAGCAACGCGAAAGACCACGTTCATCAACGACCGTGAATCCTTTTCGACCGGGCAATGATAAAAGCCGTTGCTCGAATCAATCGTGTCGTAAAGGAGCTTGGCCTTTGTCTCGTTGCGCTTCTGTATTCCCGCCAATCCACCGTGCGACTCGATCCATTCCGTCATCAATCCAACGATGTAGATCGCGAACGTCGGCGGCGTGTGATACAGCGATTTTTCCTTGATGTGCGTGCGGTATTGAAAAATGGTTGGAAGATTTTTGTCGGCGCGTTCGGCAAGGTCTTTGCGGACAATCACGAGCGTTACGCCTGAAGGTCCGAGATTCTTTTGCGCACCGGCAAAAATCAATCCGAACTTCTTGACGTCGAAAGGACGCGATGCGATGTCCGAAGACATATCGGCGACGATCGGTACTTCGGCAGTCTCTGGAATTGCGTGGTACTGAGTGCCCTCAATCGTGTTGTTCGTGCACAAATGAACGTAGGAAGCATCCGGAGAGAGCGAGATTTCATCTTTGCGTGGAACGCGCGTAAACTTCACCGGTTCAGTGGTTGCCGCGATACGATGCGCGATTCCCTTTTTCAATTCAGTAAGAGCTTTTGCCGTCCACGTGCCGGTATGCAGGAGATCCACCGGTTTGCCCGGAAGACAGAGGTTCATCGGCGCCAGGGTGAATTGCGTGCTGCCTCCGCCCTGCAAAAAAATAACAGCGTAGTCATCGGGAATCGCCAGATGTTTCCTCAGCCCCGTTTCGGCAGCAGCGTTGATGCTTTCGAATTCTGGCGAGCGGTGGCTCATTTCCATCACGGACATGCCGGAACCGCGCCAATCGAGCAATTCTTCGCGAATGCGTTCGAGCACGGAAAGTGGCAGCGCACTGGGGCCTGCGTTGAAATTGAAAACACGATTCACCGACGTTGCGGAAGCAGTGGATGAAGACACGATCTGGAATTCCTCCCTGTGGCGGCGAGTATTGTATGCAATGCGGACCACACCCTCGCCGGAGCACCCCAGAATATCATGGCACCGTGTGCTCCGAGGAGCTTCCACTAACGGTGGCGACAGAGCTGGAGTAAAATCGCGGCGGGAGAAGCAACCGCCATGAACCGACGCGAATGGATGAAAAAAGGAGGAGCCGCCACAGCCGGCGTGCTGACAGGTTCCTCTGTGCCGAAGTTTTCGTGGATGGAGACGAAACTGGACTGCGCGTTCCAACTTTCGGTGATCACCGACGAAATAACGCAGGATTTCGGACATGCGGTGGAGATCGCCTCGAAAGAGTTTGGAGTTGGATTGGTTGAGTTGCGGGGACTGTGGAACAAGAACATTGTTGCGCTGGATGAGAAAGAAGTGGCGGAAGCGCGAAAGCTGCTCGCGCAACATGACTTGAAAGTTACGGATATAGCGAGCCCCCTTTTCAAAGTAGATTGGCCTAACGCCCCGAAATCGAAATATAGCCCGAAGGGTACGTCGTATGGCGCAAGTTTCTCGTTCGCGCAGCAAGATGAAGTTCTAGAACGGGCAAGTGCGATGGCGAAGAGTTTTGGAACGAATAAAGTGCGGATGTTCGATTTTTGGCGGATTGACGATGACAAACCTTACCGTAAGGATATGGACGAAAAATTGCGCGAATTTTCCGATAAAGCTGCCGCGAAGAACATCGTGCTGATTCTTGAAAACGAATACGAGTGCAACACCGCAACCAGCCCCGAAGCTGCACGGACGCTTTCCGCCGTAAAAAATAAGAATTTCTTCCTTAACTGGGATCCGGGCAACGCCGCACGCCTGGGGGACAAAGCATTTCCCGAAGGTTACGCGCTGCTGCCCAAAGAGCGCATCGGGCACATGCATCTGAAGGATGTGAAGCGAAACGCGGATGGAGCTTACGACTGGGAATGCATGGGCCGTGGAATGATTGATTATGAGGGGCAATTCCGCGCGATGCTTCGCGACGGGTACCGCGGCACAATGAGTCTGGAGACACACTGGAACGGCGCGGGAAATATGGAAGAGTCGTCGCGGCAAAGCATGGCCGGCACAAAAGCACTTTTGCGCAAGGCTGGAGCGTTGAAATGAGCAGCAAAGAAAATAGCGAGAATGAAATGCGTTTGGATACGAGTTCGCGGCGGTCGTTCTTGAAAATTGCCGGAGCGGGACTCGTTCTGAATTCGAGTGCGGCGAGTTACGCGCGAATTCTGGGAGCAAACGACCGCGTGCGCGTGGGCGTGATCGGATTTTCCGAACGATTTCGCGACGCATTGCTGCCAGCATTTCAGCGACATGCGGCCACGCTGAACTTTGAATTCGGCGCGCTCAGTGATCTTTGGAAATTGCGACGCGACGATGGCATTGCGCATCTCAGGAAAGTCACGGGAAAAGATATCGCCGGCGCTCGCAACAACGCTGAACTTCTTGAACGGCATGACATTGACGCCGTTGTGATCGCCACGGCGGATTTTCAGCACGCGCAACACGGAGTTTCCGCTGTCCGCGCGGGCAAAGACGCGTACATTGAGAAGCCGCTGGCAAACACCATGGGCGACGCTCAGGACATCCGCCGTGCAGTGCAGGAAACGGGAAAGATCGTGCAGATCGGAACGCAGCGTCGTAGCGCGGCCAACTATCAGCGCGCGAAGGAATTCTTCGCGTCCGGTGAATTCGGCGATATCGTAAATGTGGAAATGACGTGGAACGTGAACCAGCCGGGGCGCTGGCGGCGTCCGGCGCTCGTCGAAAAACTGAGAGAGGAAGACACGGACTGGAAGCTGTTCCTCGGAAATCGCCCATTTGAAAAATTCGATCCGCGCAAATACGTCGAGTTCCGTTTGTTCTGGCCCTACTCGTCTGGAATTCCGGACCAATGGATGGTTCATCAGATTGATACGGTGCACTGGTTTGCCGGATTGCCGCGGCCACGCAGTGTGGTGGCGAATGGCGGAATCTATCTCTGGAAAGACGGGCGAAAGAACTGGGATACGATGACCGCAGTATTTGACTACGGCCCGCTTGACGATTCGTCGAAGGGATTTCAAGTGGTGTATTCCTCGCGGCAAACGAATTCGGCCGGCGATGTGAAAGAGCTCTACCGATCGAACGGTGGAACGCTCGATCTCGATAAAAACGTCATCAGCGGCGACGGAGGGCTCGAGGAATCCTACGCAAAAGCGATGGGCATGAAAGCGAACCAGCTGCGCACACGCGCCCTGGTTGAAAAATCAGGGGGAGTGGAAAGCGGCGCGCACGCCGGCGTGGACGAAGCGACGAGCGCGAACGTTCGCAATTGGATGGAATGTGTGCGGAGCCGCAAAAAAACGAACGCACATATTGACGCAGGCTACAGCCACGCCGTGGCGCTGTGCATGACCATTGCAGCAATCCAGTCCGGCGAGCGCGTTACGTTTGACGACGCGAAACAGCGGGTACTCGCAGGCGGCGCTCCCTGGCCTCGCGGCTAGGCACAAGCAAACTGCGCGGCATCCTGGCCCGGCAGGTTACAGCGCGACTTCAGTCCAACAACGCGAATTCCACGCGATGGCGCATCGGGTCGATGCGTTCCGCGCGAACGTTGACGCGATCTCCCAGACTCCACGTGCGTTGTTTTGATTTCGCGCCCCCGCGGCCGCTCCGCGAACGTTCCGCTCCGCCCACGGCCACGATTGCGTGATCACGCTCGCGATACATGCAACGAGCACCCGCTGCATCTTCAAGCGCGTTGATGGGCAGAAGTCCTTCAACGAAGACCTCGAACAACTCCACGAAGCAGCCGTACTTTTGTACGGAGATAATCAGCCCCTGGTATTCGTCGCCGAGATGCTCTTCCATGAACTGCGCGGTCTTCCAATCGCGCAGTTCGCGTTCGGCGGAAGCCGCACGCCGTTCCGCTTCGGAAGTTTCCGTGGCAAGTTCTTCCAACTGTTTGTGGCTGTAAACGACGGCTTCCGCGTGCGGCGCGGGATGCGGATCGGCTGGAGCGCTCTGTCCTGGATGCGCAAGCGCCCACTTCAGCGTGCGGTGCACGATCAAGTCCGGATAGCGGCGAATCGGCGAAGTAAAATGCGCGTATTCGTCGAAGCCTAGCGCAAAGTGGCCAATCGAATCCGCGGCGTAGCGCGCTTGTTTGAGCGATCGCAGCATCAAATAGGAAACAATGCGCTCTTCAGGCTTCCCGACAAGTTTCCTCAACAGGCGTTGATAATGCTGCGGCGTGATCCGCAATTCTTCGGTACCCGGTAGCGACACTTTCATTCCACGCTCGCGCCCGTGGCCGTACGAATCAGGGCTCCCCGCTCTTGCAGGCGCAGGAACCCGGCCGTGTTTTACGGCGATTTCTCGACGATGTAAATCCTCGACGCCAAGTGTGTAGCCGAAAGCCTTAGCCATCTCTTCAAATTCAAGAACTTTTCGTGCATCGGGTTTTTCGTGAACGCGATGCAGCGCGGCGAGGCCACGGCGCAGCAGATATGCAGCCACGGCGCGGTTGGCCGCGAGCATGAACTCTTCGATCAGGCGATTCGCGATATTGCGTTCACTGCGCGTGATGTTGGTCATCTTTTGTTCGGCGTCAAATTCGATCACCGGTTCGGGTAAATCGAAATCGATGGAGCCGTGTTCGTTGCGGCGGGCGTTCAGCAGGAGCGCGAGCGTTTTCATGTCTTGAAAATGATGAACGAGCGGAGCGTATCGCGCGCTGGCTTCCGCGTCGCCTTCCAGCACTTTGTTGACGTTGGTGTATGTCATGCGCTCCGCCGAACGAATGACGCCCGCGGTCATTCTAGAGTCGCGCATACGCCCGCTCGCATCGAACTCCATCAGGCAACTCATCACCAAACGATCCTCACGCGGATTCAACGAGCAGATGCCGTTTGAAAGCGATTCCGGCAGCATCGGAACTGCACGGTCGATGAAATAGACCGACGTTCCGCGAAGACGTGCTTCGTTATCGAGCGCCGTCTTGGTACGGACGTAGTGCGCAACGTCCGCGATGTGCACTTCGAGATGCCAGCCACCGTCGTCGCGGCGCTGGACGTAGACCGCGTCGTCAAAGTCACGCGCCGTTTCTCCGTCAATGGTCACGATCGGTAACTTACGGAAATCTTCGCGGCCCTCCAAATCCGTTTCGTGAACCGGTTTCGCGCGATTCGACGCTTCCTGCAGAACGTTCTCGGAAAATTCGTGCGGCAGGTGATGCTTACGAATAATAATTTCCGTGTCGACGCCAAGTTCGCCCGGCTTTCCAAGAATTTCAATCACGCGCCCGACGGGAGCGACGCCACCCTTTGGGAAACGTAGAAGCTCCACGTTCACGACGGCGCCATCAAGCTCTTCGATCCTTCCGAGGCGCCGCGTACGCGCAGCATCCTTCAAATCGCCCACGCCAAATTTTCCCCTTAGCGACGCGGTGAGTTCGTCACCGGGCGGAATTTCTACCTGGTGCTGAATGCGCGTGTCATAGGGAAGGACGGCGTTCCCGTGCGGGCCATAACGAAAAAGACCAACGACGGTCGGGTGCGCGCGGTCCAGAATGCGCGTGATGCGGCCTTCGGCGCGCTGGCCTGCCGGTCCTGGGGTAACCCGTCCGAGTTCAATCTGGACGTGATCGCCATGCATGGCATCGCCGACTGCGTCGCGTGGGATGAAGACATCCCGGTCAAGCTGCGGCATCGGTTCGTCCGGAACCACGAATCCGTAGCCGTCCTGATGGAGGATCAGGCGACCTGAGAGCGAATTCCGCCTGACAGAAGGCATGGTTTGGCGCGAAGCCGAGTGCGAGCCCTGCCCTGCTTCGGCTTGGCCAGGCATCTTTTCGCGGTCCTGGCGACGATTCGACAACACGAGCCGTCCGTCCGTCAGCTCAACTATTGCCTTCCTTTTCTTAAGGTTAGCCACAATCTTGACTAAGGGGCGCTGCTCCGACTTGCGAAGTTTCAGGCCGCGCTGAATCTCGGAAAGGGTCGTTCCTTCTGTCCTAAGCTGCAGAAAACGCAAGACGTTATCGATACTCAGAGGGTTGGCCTGGCTCATTTGGCCTCTTTCATGGCTATCTTTCGAAGATCCATAAAGATTTTGTCAGGAGTTTAGACATTTTTACAAATTCACTGAAACCTTTTTCGCACTTTTGTTGTTTAATAGCTAGGCCAACACACGACCGGCTGACCACCCTCCGTCAAGTCAGCCGGATTCCCCGAAAGGGGAAAGAGGGAGGCGGGAAGACCTGGCCCGCCTCCTTTTCATTTTCCAAACGTTCATTTCCAAACGCGAACTCCCTCAGGCCTTGGCGCGCCGCGTCAGCGGCCCTCGGCTGAAAATTCATTCACGGGAATGATGAGCGTCGCATACTACAATGCTGAACGCGGGAGAGCCGATCCGCTCGTCCGCCATCGCAAGCAACAAAACATGACGTCCACGAAAAGAGGCCTGCAAACGCATGGCGGAGAGAATACTGGTCACGGGCGGTGCGGGATATATCGGAAGCGTGGTTGTCGCGCAATTGCTCGCTCGCAGTTACGAGCCGATTGTTTTTGATGACCTCTCGAACGGTCACCGGGTTGCGCTGCCCGCTGCCGCGAAATTAATTGTCGGCGACATCGCCGACCGCGCGACTCTGGATCGTGTTCTTTCCGAATACCAGCCACAGGCCGTCATGCATTTCGCCGCGTTCATCGAAGCCGGCGAATCCATGCGGCATCCCGAGAAATTTTTCCGCAACAACACGGCAAATGCCTTGACGCTGCTTGAAGTGCTTCTCGCGCACAACGTGAAGCGATTTGTATTTTCTTCAACAGCTGCTCTCTATGGCACACCAGAGAAAACTCCGATCGAAGAAAGCGCTCCGCTGCAGCCGACCAACGCTTACGGTGAATCGAAGTTGCTGGTCGAGCAAATGCTTGACTGGCTGCACCGAATTCACGGTTTGCGCTACGCTTGCTTGCGTTATTTCAACGCCGCGGGAGCTGCCGGCGAGCAAGGTGAAGACCATCATCCGGAATCGCACTTGATTCCGATTGCCTTGCAAGTCGCCCTTGGCGAGCGGAAGGAGGTGGCAATTTTTGGAACAGACTACCCGACCCCCGATGGCACCTGCGTGCGGGATTATGTTCACGTGACCGATCTAGCGGCTGCACATCTACTAGTGCTCGAGGCATTGAAGGAAAAAGAGCGGCTGATTTACAACCTTGGGAACGGACAAGGGTTCAGCGTTCGCGAAGTAATTGAAACCGTTCGCAAAGTTACGGGCCACGCGATTCCGGCACGAGAATCACCGCGCCGTGCTGGCGACCCGGCGGTACTCGTAGCGAGTTCGGAAAAGATAAAGCGGGAACTTGGCTGGAATCCGAAGTACGTGGACCTGGAAAGCATCGTTCGCAGCGCATGGGAATGGCGCAAAACCCATCCAAATGGTTACGACGCAAAGCCGTAAGCGGCGGATCTTTCCGCGCTCCAATGAATTCAGAATCCCCGAGAAGTAAGTTGACAAAAAGCAACGCCGGGTGCGACAGTTCCGGGCGTACTGGTGTGAATGGTTCCGTAAACGATTACACTCGGCATTTTCGCGCTTTTTCCGTGAGGTAGCATGCTGCGCTTTTTGCGCCTTGTTCCACTTGTTTTGATTGGCTCGGTAGAGATCGCTACTCCCTCCGGCGCGCAGTGGAATCCCTTGAACCCCGTGGAGTCGTTCCACAAAGATTCCGACGGGGCGACAATTTTTCTTAAAAAAGGCGCACTTCGATTTCAGGTCTGCACGGATTCGATGGTGCGCGTCCTGTTTTCGCCGGAACGCGAATCTCCTAAAGTGGCGGAATACGTGGTCATCAAATCCAAATGGCCGCGGACACCTTTCGATGTCACGGAGACGGCCGACGCAATTTCGCTGACTACAGCGAAACTTAAGTTGGTCGTGACAAAAAAAGACAGCGCCATTGTTTTTTACGATTCCGCCGGGAAAAAACTCACGCAAGAAAACGACCGGACGCTCACGGCTGCCGAAGTGAACGGCGAGAAGACGTACCACCTCGAGCGATTCACGAATATGTGGGACACGCAGGAAGCGTTCTACGGCCTTGGCCAGCATCAAGGCGGCGTGTGGAACTGGCGCGGCGAGTCGGTCGACATCGGCCAGGACAACACGAATATCTCGGTGCCGCTTCTGCTCTCCAGCAACGGCTACGGTATTTTTTGGAACAATCCATCCCGCAGCCGCTTCAACAACCGTTTTGTTCATGCGTTTTTCATCAGCTCCGAAGTGGCCGATCAGATGGACTACTACTTCATCTATGGCCCGGAGTTCGACCGCATCATTTCTGCCTATCGAGAATTGACCGGCGCTGCACCGCTTTTCGGCAAGTGGGCGTATGGCTATTGGCAATGCAAAAATCGCTACGATTCGCAGGCGGAAATTCTGTCCATCGCGAAGCGCTACCGCACCGAACATATTCCGCTCGACAACATTGTGCAGGACTGGTTCTGGTGGAACACGATGGGCGAACCGGTGTGGAACAAGAATTATCCCGATCCCAAAGCGATGGTTGATGAGCTTCACAAAGAAAACGTTCACCTGATGGTTTCTGTATGGCCATTCTTCCGCCCCGGCTCGCGCGTGTACGACGACATGGCCCAAAAAGGTTTTTTCATCGACAAGACAAAGGTTGCTGGCTTTCATCCTGCAGGCATGGCGCTCTACGACGCTTTCAATCCCGAAGCGCGCAAGTATTACTGGAACCTAATGGACAACGCGCTTTTCAAAATTGGCGTGGATGCCTGGTGGCTGGACACCACAGAACCTGAAACGGAAGGGCGCGAAGAATCGATTCTGCTGCAGAACAAAACCGGGATGGGCAGCGGCGCACGATACGCAAATCTTTTTCCACTGATGACCACCTCCGCGGTCTATCAAGGGCAGCGGGCGGAAAGCGATCAGAAGCGTGTGTTCATCTTGTCGCGCTCGGCATTTGCGGGAGCGCAACGCAACGCCGCCGCGGTGTGGTCGGGCGACGTTGATCCCAATTGGGAAACCTTTCGACGCCAGATTCCCGCAGGATTAAATTACTCGCTCTCCGGCAATCCTTACTGGACAACCGATATTGGCGGCTTCGTCGTCGCGAATCCCGATGATCCCGCCTATCGCGCGCTGTACCTGCGCTGGTTTGAGTTCGGTGTTTTCAATCCGATTTTTCGCGCTCACGGCACGCGCACCACGAACCAGAACGAAATCTGGTCTTACGGCACGGAAATGCAAAGGATCCTGACTCGCTACGACCGGCTGCGCTACCGCCTGCTGCCGTACATCTATTCCGTAGCGTGGAAAACGACCAGCGAGAATTACACTCCGATGCGCGCTCTGGTGATGGATTTTCGCGACGATCCGCGCGTCTGGAATATCGGCGACCAATTTCTCTTCGGTCCGTCGCTGCTCGTCAATCCCGTCACTGAACCTGGCGCGACTTCGCGTCATCTCTATTTGCCGAAAACGAAATGGTACAACTTTTGGACTGGCGAACCGCTGGATGGCGGCCGTGCAGTCGATGTCCCAGCGCCGCTCGAGGAGACGCCGGTATTCGTTCGCGCTGGAACCATCTTGCCAATGGGCCCGCCGATGGAATACTCGCGAGCAGCGAATGATCCCATCGAGTTGCGTGTGTACACCGGCGCGAACGGCGAGTTCACGCTGTATGAGGATGAAGGCGATACCTACAACTACGAAAAGGGCTCCTACGCGACGATTCCGATTCGCTGGGATGATGCAACACACATTCTGACAATCGGCACGCGCAAGGGAAAATACGTTGGCATGCCAGATACGCTTGCCTTCCGAGTGGTGTTTGTCAGCGCAAACCACGGCACGGGGGTTGAAGAAACGCGAACCCCGGAATCAATATTTAGCTACGACGGCCGTTCGCACGAAATAACGCGGCGGATGAACGAAGTGCAGCCACGGAATTGAGCCGTCGATGAGCCACTGTTTCTATGTTTTTTGCCCGAACTGTTGGTTGCGGGTTAGTTAGCAACTCCTGAATCTGGCGTGGCACTTGTCACACCAGCGCAACAGGAAAACCGTATTTGCGGCGTGAAGCATAGTAATCTTTCCGGGAACTTTTGGGTCGAGGCAATGTCGAGGAGGACGAAAGACTATGAACGGCACGATGGAATTTCGCTGCGTGGCGCTGTTTGCGTTTCTTGCGATGATTTTGATTCCTGGGAGAATGCGCGCGGAGAGCAGCGAAGCCGCCAAGCTTGACGATGTGCAGAAAACTTCGTTCGGCAAATTGCCCGACGGAACCGAGATCGAGCAGTACACGCTGAAGAACACGAAAGGCGCCGTCGCGAAGATCATCACGTATGGCGCGACACTCACTGAATTATGGATACCGGACAAATCCGGTAAGGGTGCCGACGTCGTGCTCGGCTTTGACAAGTTGGACGGTTATCTCGGCGACCATCCTTACTTCGGCGCCACGATCGGCCGTTACGGCAATCGCATCGCGAAGGGAAAGTTCACGCTCGACGGCAAGGAATACTCGCTGTTTCTGAACAACGGACCCAATTCCCTGCACGGCGGCAAAGTTGGCTTCAATCGAAAAGTATGGAAGGCGGAACCCGTCAAAGTTGCGCACGGGGCCGCCGTGAAATTTACCTACGTCAGCATGGACGGCGAAGAAGGATATCCCGGCACGCTGACCGTACATGTGACATACGAACTGACTGACGAAAACGCCGTCAAGATTTCCTATCACGCTTCGACGGACAAGCCCACTGTCGCCAGCCTGACGAATCACAGCTATTTCAATTTATCTGGTGCGGGCAGCGGCGACATTCTTAAGAACGTGCTGCAGCTCGACGCCGACCGCTACACTCCGGTGGACGATACGCTGATTCCCACAGGCGAACTGAAGCCCGTGGACGGCACGCCCTTCGATTTTCGGAAGCCGACGGCGATCGGCGCGCGCAACTCGCAGATTCCGGGCATTGCCGGCTACGATCACAACTTCGTCTTGAACGGCACAGCCGGAAAGCTCCGCAAAATTGGCGAGGTGTCCGATCCCACGTCAGGACGTGAAATGGAAATCTGGACGACCGAGCCAGGCGTGCAGCTCTACGTCGGTATTGGACTCAACGGCTCGACCAAGGGCATCGGCGGCGCGTACCAACAGTTCGGAGCGCTGTGCCTCGAAACGCAGCATTTTCCGGATTCGCCGAATCATCCGAAGTTTCCATCGACCGTTGTGCGTCCCGGCAGGGACTTCCACTCAGAAACAATTTACAAATTTTCCGCGAAGTAGGTGCTTTCGGTCCGGCGCGAATACATCTAGTACAAACGGGTTTCAGGCACGACCACCTCACGAGTAGGGAAGGCAACGATGACGGCAATCCTTGCAATGCTGACGACAGAGCGGCTGGTTAAACTCGCTCCCGTCGATCTTGCGATCGTGGTTTTCTATTTTGTACTGGTGCTTGGAATAGGCTTTTATCTAAAACGGTTCGCGAAGACCGGGGAAGATTTTTTCATGGCGGGCCGCGAAATGACCGCCTGGGTCGCTGGCTTGGCGTTCGTTTCCGCCAATCTCGGTTCGCTCGAACTGCTGGGTTGGGCCGGCTCGGCCTATCAATACGGAATCCTTGCCGGTCACTGGTATTGGATCGGCGCTATTCCCGCCATGCTGTTCCTCGGCCTGGTGATGATGCCGTTCTATTACATCTCGAAGACTCACTCGGTGCCCGGTTACTTGCAGCTACGCTACGGCACCGCGGCAAGTGGGTTGAGCGCCGTCACTTTCGCAATCATGACCATCCTGATGTCCGGCGTGAACATGTACGCCATGGCTGTGGTGATGAAAGTCGTCCTCGGGTGGAACCTCAACTTCAGCATTTTCGTATCGTCGATCACCGTCGCCATCTATGTTGCAGCAGGGGGATTGTTTTCCGCTATCTTCAACGAAGTTCTGCAATTCTTTCTGATTTGGTTCGGCGCGCTACTCATTCCAATTCTCGGTTTGATTGAAACCGGCGGATGGAAAGGGATGGTGGCTCGCATTCAGCACAACTTCCCTGGCCAGGATTTCACGCATATGTGGAGCAACCTCGGACATTTTCAGGATAATCCCATGGGGATGCACTGGACCGGCATCGTGTTTGGCCTCGGCGCCGTGCAGGCGATGGGTTATTGGACAACCGATTTTCTCGTGGTTCAGCGTGTACTTTCGGCCAAGGACATTCGTTCTGCAAAGATGGCGCCGATCATTGGCTCCTTCTTTAAGATGGCCGTACCGCTGATCGTCATACTTCCAGGATTGCTGGGGCTGGCAGTGCTTCCGATGCACCTGGTTCCTGCGAGCCAACTTCAACCGGGACAGTTCAGTTACAACGAAGTGCTCCCGCTCATGCTCGCTCGCTACTGCGGACCTGGTTTGCTCGGGCTTGGAATCACTGCGTTGGTTGCCGGATTCATGGCCGGAATGGCGGGAAACGTAAGCGCCTTTGCAACAGTGTGGACTTACGACCTTTATCGCCCATTTATTCGCAAGACCGCGCCCGACGCGCATTACGTTTCGATGGGCCGCTGGTGCACGCTAATCGGAGTGTTCATCAGCATAGGAACGGCATATCTGGCGATGGGATTCGCCAGCATTATGGATTATGTGCAGGCACTCTTCGGATTCTTCATCGCGCCGCTGTTTGGCACCGTCTTGCTCGGCATGATGTGGAAGCGTGTTACCAAAGCCGCCGGATTCTGGGGATTGCTCGCTGGAACGCTTACTTCCGTAGGAATTTTTTCGGCAATGAAATTCGATCACCGTTGGGTCGGAGTGTTCGCGCTGTCTCCGCATGCCCAGGGTCTGGCACAAGACATGTACCAGTCGCTGTGGTCATGCACCACGTGCGTGGTCGTCACCTTGCTTGTCACGCTGATAACAAAACCAAGGCCGGACGCGGAACTGAAGGGCCTGGTATACAGCCTCACGGAAGTTGCACAAGAAGAACGAGTGGGAATTCTGCAACGCCCAATTTTTTGGGGCGGCGTGGCACTAGCGGGTTTGGTTGTTCTTCAGATTATTTTCTGGTGATCTTATGAGCGAAAAACATCACATCATTCCTGTTTGGTTTTTTGTTGGCGTGTTGTTTTCTGTGTACGGCGTCCTGATTTTCGCCAGCGGGCTGGCGGAATGGTCGCATCCTCCCAATACCGTGCTGGCTGAATTGCATGCGCCAGTCTGGTGGGGCGCGCTGCTGATCGTTCTGGGCGGCGTGTATTGCGCCGCCTTCAGGCCTCGCCGCCAAAAGGCGTGAAATTTCCGTGGCATGGCCTTTAGCCTGTGCTCCCGGGAATTGTCGCTCTCCACTGCGCCTACTGGCGTGCCTGCGCTGAAGCCGGTATTCTCTAATTTAGGCGGCCCTCGCGACCATTCTCACCGGAGGGTGTCATGCCAATTGACTTTTCCAACGCCTGGAAGACGGGCGTCAAAATCATCAACGAAGCGATTTCGCTCCTGCCAATTGTTTTTTCCTGCTTCTCGCCGCAGCTGGCAAGTCTCTGGCGCGGAAGTGGGCACAGCGGCGAAGGAAGCATCAGGGGATAACTCTATTGCTCGCGCGCCTGGTCCAGACAGGCATTTTTGTCCTGGGTTTTTTGATTGCATTTTCCGTGGTTGCGCCATCGTTCAGAGCAGGTGATCTGATCAAATTGCTTGGGGTCGGCAGTGTTGCCATTGGTTTCGCGTTCCAAAATATTCTTCAGAACTTTCTTGCCGGAATCCTTCTGTTGCGCAGGAGCCATTTCAACTAGGGGACCTCATCAGCGTCACCGGCATCGAAGGAAATGTCGACGACATCCAGGCTCGGGCCACCGTGATCACCACAAAGGAAGGCAGGCGAGTCGTGATACCAAATGCCATCTTATTTACGAGCCCCGTCGCGGTAGAGGCAGCCACAGCAAAGCAACGCTGAGCAATTTCGGCGGCCGGTTTATCCCGCCGACAAGTGCGAGGCCGCGCTCAGGGAAGCTGAGGCGAATTGCTTTTGAGCTGCCCGGACAAGGGGTCCGGCGAGGCGGATGAGCACATTGGCGGGAAGGGAAAACGAGAAGATGTCGTACCACACTTCGCCGGTAGCGGTATGCCACTCGACGGAAAAGATCTCTTCGCCTCGCACGGCATGGCCGGGTAACGTGCCGTAGGCGAATCCCGTGCGTCGGATGGCGCCGCCGTTTTCGGGTTGTGCTTCGAGGATGTAGATCACCCGGCAGAAATCGAGCGACCAAATGCCCCCTAGACGTCCAAAGTGTCGCGAGAGCAGAGCGACGTTAGTTTGCACCTGCATGGGCGGTTGCGATGGGAAGATTTCGAGTCCCGCGACAGTGAGAAGTCGCCAGGAGAGCAGCGCGTTGACAGCGCGTGCGTGAACGCCCTGACCTTTGCCGAGCATCGCGCGCATGTGGTTGATACGGTAGCTCGCTGGAGGAGTCGACTGCGTTGCGCCAACCTCTGAGTAAGAGAACGGCATCGCTTCACGCGTGGCAAGGCGCGCGTGGATTTCCTGGTCAGTGGGGCGGGCTACAAAGAGCATGGAACAGATACAGTAACGCAGGTGCCTGTGTAGCAGGAGAATCGGATTATTTGAAAGTTTTGGCGAGGAAGAAAAAAAGGCAACGTTTGTGCTACGGAAGAGAATGCAGGGCGGGATAGAGGCGGCGGAAGGCGGCATAGTTTTTTTGCAGGAGCGCGGACGAAACCGGATCTGGCGCGACGCGGGAGGCAACGCGAATGACGGCGTCGCAGGCTTCGTCGACGGAGGCGAAGTGGCGTGCTCCAACTGCAGCCAGGATAGCGGCGCCATAAGCTGCGCCTTCTTCGGCTTCGACGAGTTCAACTTCGTGCGCGTAAACATCGGCTTGAATCTGACGCCAGAGTGCCGACCGCGCGCCTCCCCCACCCAGCCGGATTGTCGTCACCGGAACTTTCATCTCGTCGAAAATTGAAAACGAATCTTTCAGACTGAACGCCACACCTTCGAGAATCGCACGGAGAATGTGCGCGCGACGATGTGACGGTGTGATGCCAACAAGGGCGCCGCGTGCGTTGGGATCAAGATGGGGAGTACGTTCGCCCATCAGATATGGCGCCCACAGCAGACCTTCCGCCCCGGGCGGCGCAGCGGCGGCTTCCTCGGAAAGAAATTCGTAGGGATCGCGCGTGGTAATGCCCGAGGCGGCGGAGCCGGAACCACCAGAGGCAGTGCCAAACGTGTCGCGGAACCAGCGCAACGAAAGTCCGGCGGCTTGCGTAACGCCCATGACATGCCAGCGTCCTGGAATCGCGTGACAAAATGTGTGTAGACGTCCGCGCGGATCGAGCGCGGGGCGATCCGTGGCAGCGAAAACAACTCCTGACGTTCCGATGGTAGCGCTGACGACCCCCGCGCGAACGATGCCCATTCCAACGGCGCCTGCAGCTTGATCGCCTGCGCCCGCTACGACTGGCGTGCCAAGGTTCAAGCCGGTAGCCGCTGCGCCTTCCGCGTTGAGCTCGCCCCAAATTTCTTGCGATTCGTTCAGCCCTGGCAGAAAATCTATTTCGATGCCCGTACCGGAAAGCACTTCCGCGGACCACCTGCGTTTCGCAACATCGAGTAACAGTGTGCCGGAGGCGTCGGCCTGATCGATCGCGCGTTCACCGGTCAGCCGAAAGCGCACATAGTCCTTGGGCAGCATGATGTGGCGCACGCGCGACCAGAGTTCAGGTTCGTTCTCACGTACCCACAAGAGTTTCGTAAGCGTGAAATTGGTGAGCGGAGGATTACAGGTGAGCTGAATCAGGCGATCGGTGCCAAATTTCTCGGAGAGTTCGCGCGATTGTTTTTCAGTGCGCTGATCGCACCAGATGAGCGCCGGACGGACAACTTCGCCGGCAGCGTCCAGCAGAACTGCGCCATGCATCTGTCCGGAGAAGCCGACGCACGCAATTTGTTCTCCGCGAATACCGGACCTTTGCAGAGCTTTCTTTACGGCGGCTCCGCATGCGCGCCACCAGTCGCGCGGCTCCTGCTCTGCCCACCCGGGTTGCGGCGAAGCGAACGGCTGGTGCTCGTCCGTGCCTGATGCTGTGACGCGGCCGCCCGCGTCCATCACCAGAGCGCGTGTGCCGCCCGTGCCAACATCAATGCCGAGAAAGTAGATGAGAAGTCTCCATGGATCGTCGCTAAACTGGACAATGGATTCCGCACTGAATGTGGTCCCAAAAGCAGCGTGCGGTAAAAACAGTAACCTAAATGAAAATCCCGTGAACGCTTTACTACGCGACGATTAAAAGTTAGCCGCGGCCGATTGTCAAACACGATTTGGCGTTAGAAACAAGCGAGTTCCGGCGCTCGAGCAATGCGCGCAGCGTGAACGTTACCTGTCCATCGGTAGGACGTGGTAAACTCCTCTATGGCTGTCAGATTAAAAGATATCGCCCGTGACCTGGGCGTCTCGGTAATCACCGTTTCAAAAGCCCTCCGCGACCACTCCGACATCAGTCAAGAAACGAAAGCACGCGTGCTGAAGCGTTGCAAAGAGATGAACTATCGCCCGAATCTTGCGGCGCGCGCGCTGGTTACCGGCCGCACAAATCTGCTCGGATTCGTGGTACCGGATCTTCTGCATTCTTTCTTTTCGGAAATCGTGCGCGGTCTCTCCTCCGCGTTGCAGGGAACCGGCTATACGCTGGTGACGACATCGTCCGATCAAGACCCGAAGCTCGAAAAGCAGGCAGTTGAGCAATTGATCGCCCGTCGAGTGGATGTACTTCTCGTGGCATCTGCGCAGTGGACCGTCGAAATGTTTCGCCGCGTGGAAGAAGCCGGAATTCCGTACATTTTGATTGACAGGAGCTTTACCGGACTTGCGGCGCATTTCGTCGGCGTAAATGACGAAGAAGTTGGAGCACTGGCGACGCGCCATCTGGCGGAAATCGGGTGCAAGCGCATCGCGCACATCGGCGGCAGCGGATTGAGCCCTGTAGTGGGACGCATGGAAGGCTACAAGCGCGCGTTGTCAAAGCTCGGATTGTCCGCCGATCCGGAACTGATTTACAACGTTGAACACGTGGAAGAACTCGGTGATGCCACCGGCTACGAAGCGACGAAAAAGCTCTTGCAGCTGAGTCCGCAACCCGACGGAATTTTTTGCTACAACGATGCGATTGCGTACGGCGCAATTGCCGCTGTGCTGGACTCCGGATTGCGCGTTCCGGAAGACGTCGCGATCGTGGGCTGCGGAAATATTCTCTACAACAAGTTTCTGAAGATTCCGCTCAGCAGCATCGATCAACAAACGATCTCAATCGGACAGAAGGCGGGTAAACTCGCGCTGCAATTGATCGAAGCAGGTGAACCGATTGCGCCGCAACGCATTTTACTGCAGCCAAAGCTGGTCGTCAGACAATCCACACAGCGAAAAATAGAGAGAACTCCGCGTATCGCGCGCGCCTGAGAATTCCTGCTCAAGCCTCGCAGGCCCACCTGCCGGCGGATCGAACCGATTACGGTTGTGCGTATGCCAGATTGTCAAAGTGAAGCGGCCCAGCATTGCGAAATTCAAACTCCACTCGCGATGAAGTATCCGTCCAGCCTGTGCGAATGCAGCGAAGCTCGCCCGCGTGCAGCGTAGTGATTTGCTCGCGCTGTTCTGGCGACCGCCTCCCCACCGTTGTAGACATCAATTCCAACGAAAATGCGTGGAGCAGAGAAGCGGAATTGCGCTAAACGGGCCCCTGGATCTGCCAGCACCAGGTGAAACGTGCCGAATTTCCCGGTCGGCGGCGAAATTTTCCAGACACCGCTTCCCCAGTCGAGACGCGCTGTAGGATAGCCTCCGTTCAGCGCAGTATTCGCGGGAAGGTGCGGGTCGTCGAACGTGACGATCGCTGGCACGATGCGCCCTGCTTTTCCGCGTATGTCGATATTCCGCGCCTCGTCATGCCGAATACGGAAAACGCTTGCTGGGCATTCATCGGCGCTGTGAAGAGTACAAGTAAAGCGGCTGGGATAATTGCGCGCCTGAAGATTTTCATAGGAGATCGCAGGAGAATTGAGAAACATTATTCTTGCGAGCGCCAGAGACTCTATCGACGCTTTGCTGCCCGCTCAAGTCGCGGATTGGAAGGATTGCGACTCTAGAAATGGTGCCCAAGAGAGGACTCGAACCTCCACGACCTTGCGGCCACTAGCTCCTGAAGCTAGCGCGTCTGCCAGTTCCGCCACTTGGGCACATGAAAAATCAATGACTTACAGACTGCTCTGCGTTTTGCTCCTTTCCTGTGACTAATTTGCGTCCAATTCGACGTTTTTCAATTCTCTCCGCCGCCTCGGAAAGGTCAGCATCAGAGCCGATATCGTAGCGGTCGAATACAGCGCGTGTCACGTGTCCAGAGATTCGCATTGCAGTCTTTTCAGGAACTCCGGCTCTAATCATATTACGAATCGCGGAACGGCGAAAGTCGTGTAGAAGAATATCGACTTTGGCGGCTTTGCACATTTTGCTCCAGGCTACCCGAAAGTCCCGCACGGGACTGCCGTCTCCCCACGTGAAAAGCGCATCGTCGCCGTGCTTATCTTTGACGCATGGAGCTTACCCGCTGGTACACGTCTTCGGTCATTCGAATCGTGCG
>Ga0137385_10000469_pt1 | contig 32574 bp, 32 predicted proteins | sample SagtaG_FD_104921 | JGI IMG/M metagenome (GOLD analysis project Ga0137385, IMG submission 104921) | Vadose zone soil microbial communities from Sagehorn Ranch, Mendocino, California, USA - Sage2_R_80_16 metaG | ecosystem: Environmental > Terrestrial > Soil > Vadose zone | place: USA: California... | reverse complement strand
GGGGGACGAGGCGAGATGGTATTGATAAACGAGGAGGCCACGAGTTGGTGGCGGTTGATGATCGTCCGAGATGGGTAGTAGAATCGCACGGCGGGCCGACGACTCCGAAACGACCTAAGGCGCATTGTTTCATGCTCAAGGGCTGAGGCGCCCTTACAACGCCATCACAAGGCCTTTACTGAGAATTTCCTGTGCCATGATGAGCCGCGGTCGGTCGGAATAGTTATTTGAACGACGCTCAAGAAGCTCGAAGGCAGGTTTAAAGCTGTTAAGCATGATCGTAGGTATCAAGACACATAACCTCTCCTAAAGCCCCGGTGCTTAGGATTCAGAACCCCCCGGCGAACTAGTGGCTACTCACCGAAGCGGTCCTTGCAATCTTTCGAGAGTAGCCGGTTCTTATCTAACAGCTGGAGGGCATTTCCGATGATTAGCGTGCGTCAGTGGCCGGGGGGTAGTTTCCGCCAAGGGCTCCTGGCATACGACACCGTGAATACGATCAACAAAGCGAGGAGGATGCCTGTCATCAGAGTCTTTCCTCCATCTTGTCCTCCAAGATTGGTTTAACCTCAAAAGGCTTGGCGGGGACTCGACGACGCGAGCGGGAGCAGTTAATTTGGAGATGGCCTATCCTTGACGAGGGTGTTCAAGTTTCCCTCCGTCGGTAGTGGTCACGGCGTATAGGTCGAAGCCTCATGCAGGCCTCATGGGCTAGGGGCCAGCCCTCGCTTACCCCTCCTTCGGACATCACAGGGGTTGGGTCTCACGAACAACATGTCCGAGTGAGCGAGAAAAAAAAACAAGGGCAAGAAAACCAGTGAAGAAGTCCAACAGCAGAGCCACAGATCCCATCGAATGGCATCGCCTTGCTCGCTGTGACAGCCGGTAGTGTGGATCGCAGTTGTTAAGCGGGCACACACATTCCCCATTGGCAACTTGAATGATGTCGCAAAATTCCGGAGTGGTTTATAATCGAACCAGCTTATAATAACCATTTTAAGGTAATTACAAGCAGGTATAATTGGGTTACAAGGAGTCTTATAATAATGTCGACTTGCTTATAACGTTTAAGGCCTTGGCAATATTATATTAACTTATATCAGATCATTATAAGACAGACATGTGGCACATATGATTTACATTACACATAGGTTACTTCACTTCAGGCTAGCGGAGTGTGCTATAAGGTTCGCCGGCGTCAAGTGCGAGCACCTTTGCCCCGAACAGTGTTGGACAGTCGTTGACTGGAACAAGGACTGGAAGTCGGGAGTCAGGGTTACACAATGTCGACCAGTCACTGACTAGTCGTTCAACTGTGGACAACCGTGACTTTTCTCATCATGTGGTAGCACTGTTGAAGCGTACACGAACACGAAGTTGATGCTGGGTGCCCTGGGGCAACCTGGGGGCGACGCTGAGAGGTAGGCGTGGGACTGGTCACTGTCATTTGCAGTCGTTGACCCCCATGGTCAGACGGCCTCCCTGACTGTCACAACCAGTCGTTGACTGGCACAACACTGCGGCCCCGAACACCCGACTCCGAAGACTCGGAGGAGAACAGGTATGATCATCAATCAAAAAATCCTCCTCCCCGGATCTTGGGGTGGTACAATTCCTTACAGGTTCCTTGCCTCTGGGAGGGAAAGGTCCGGTGCCACTGATGTGGCACCGGCAGTACCCTTGGAGGGGTTGCAGCAGAGAGCTGGCTAATGGAACAAACTATTTCTTGCAATGTGACGCATGTGATGTTTCTGACATATACAGTGCGTAGTGTTCCTAGTACTTGCCTCGTGTACTTCGCATGCCCCGGACTACCGCCTCTAGGAACTCTCCGCAGAACTCTCAGACAAGTATACAAGACGTGGTGAGAACAGTGCGAACGGAAGAAAGAGAAAAGAAAGCAAAAACTGCGACGAACAATAGATTATGATATCAGCACCACACGTGCGACAATGACAACTATACATCTACGCAAACAAATGCCGGATCTTCACGATTACTCTTCACCGAGCTCCTCTTCCTCCGCGATCAACTTTTCAACTTCTAGCGCGGCCATGCAACCGCTCCCCGCGCTCGTGATAGCTTGCCGGTACCGCTTATCTTGAACATCACCTGCGGCGAACACACCCCGAACGGACGTCTGAGTTGTCCCCGGAACGGTAATGATATATCCATCTGCGTCTGTCTGCAATTGATCGCGGACGAGTCCCGTCGCTGGTTCATGGCCTGCAACGGGTCAGGTGAGCACACGCATGAAGATATATTAAGTTCGGCACGCGTACCGATGGCATAGAACAACCCGTTGACGGGAAGGTCCGACTCCTGTCCCGTGAGAGTATTCTTGATGCGTAGGTTATTCAAGAGGTCCCCGTCTCCCTGGCACTCGACTGCGACGGTGTTCCATAGAACAGTCTTTGGCTATATCAGCACCCGCGGGAAGGAACGTTGGCCCTGATACGCACTACTTTTGCGTTGCCCAAGAGCCTTTTAGCCATAATCTTAGAAGCGCGCAGTTCCCCGCGACGGACAAGCACATAGACACGTGAGCCATACTTCGTGAGGTCTGCGAAGACATATGAACACGCTCAGCCGGTCCAATGATAACGCGCAGACTCACACGTCGCTTCTTCCGCCGCAGAGTCTCCGCCACCAATGACCGCCAATGGCTTGTTACGGAAGATAGGAACCGCACCGTCGCACACGGCACATGCAGATATACCACTTTGCCAGTACGTCTGCTCCCCTTTGAGGCCGAGACGCTTTGCGCTTGCACCGGTAGCAATAATAATCGTATCGGCAGATTCGGGCTCTCCATTCTCTTGGTACTCGCGCCAGTATCGGAATGGCCGGCGAGAGAGGTCGATCTTCGACACCGTCTCGGTAATGATTCGTGTGCCGAAACGCAGAGACTGGGCGCGGAATTTGTCCATTAGCTCCGGGCCAAGCACACCACTGGGAAACCCGGGGAAATTTTCGACGTCCGTCGTTGTCGTCAGTTGACCACCTGCAGCAAAGCCATTTGCCATAAACCCTTCAAATAGAACGGGGTTTAAATTCGCCCGCGCGAGGTAAATTGCTGCCGTATGACCCGCGGGCCCGGAGCCAATGATCACCTGGGATGAATGAGGACGTCAGCGGCTGAACTGGGCGCAAAGAACATCAAGAATCAGGTTCCGCGTATCAAGTTGCAGTATGCCTACTGCCTGTATACACCACTGCCTCTTCCCCGGCAGTGAGCATCCCACTCAAATGCCGTCCCGACGTCCCCGACATCCACAAGAACCTCGAGATGATGTACTCGAGGAAGACCCGCTCGTAGAGAGAAAATGAGAACAGAGTGACACCCACCACTTTGGAGTGCATCTTTGGGCTCTGATTACCTTTGCTGTTTGCACCGCCGGTGCCGTTGATTCCATTTGTGATGACGGGAGCCATATCCTTCGAGGTAGTAGAAGAAGAGCGTGAGTCGAAGGCTGCCGGGACGATAACAGAGACTGCACGCGCAGAATCTTTTAAAATCGAACTGATACGATTGAACAGATTCGGAACGGGAGTAGGGAGACGGGAGGGAAGGTGAAGGGTATTATAGTGATTGGAACAAACGATGAGGACTGACAGTCATAATTTACGCTCATGCCGTAATTATTACACGTGACCACTGATCCGACCTTCGATTGGTTCTCGTTCTTCCTTCCTCCCATGCACGTGTTTCTCCTATTGGTCCATACGCCGTCATTTCATTGCGTCCTGCCAGGGCGCAGAGCGAATCACTGGCTGGCTTGATATCAGTGATGATATTCGCCCAGGTCATGCGACGCTTTTACGTTGCGTATACGATGGATGTCGTGCTTCTGCTCTCAGGTATGTCCCAATTGTATCCCGGCCTGTCAAGCAGGCTCTGGCCAATCAGAATAGAGGATCTGCCTCTCTCTCCATTTCTCATATGGTTGCCACGTCAGAAACGGCACTGTTACTCACGGACGCATTCGCCGCGGCGGGACCCGCGGAAACTCCTCTACCTTCGCGCGACATGGAAACGAAATACCTGTCATGTTCAACTAGCTACCTTCGGACAAACAATGGTGCGGCATGTCGTGAACAATTAGTAGTGTCATCTTCACCCTCGAGCGCGACGTAATTATCTACTGTCGCCGTTGTTGACGTGGAAACCTCCCCAATGGCATGCCTATCTGCGTCACGGAGGTCTTTGACCTCTCCCTCCTCCACAACGCAACTCCCATGGCATTGGGTATGCCCAAGTTTAAAGCAATTCAGGTTGGGGCGTCTTACGCACAGCAATTTGTGATGACAACCATGTTAGCGTCAAGCGACATTTGTTAAGGAATTTGTTAGCTGTTATTCGGGGTTATTGCAAAGGTGTGGGCCAAGACCAGCCGTAGTTAGCCCTGTGCAGCATAGGGGGGAGCGACACCAAGACTCAGGACGTGAATCGGAGATTATCACTTTGCCTAGTATGTGGATCTCCAATCAGAGAGCACCGATAACGTGGGCAGGCTTCCAGAACATATTGAAAAACACGTCATCCCTTCACTAAGGTAGACAGGTCACCAATGCCTCGTAGCTGATGGGGAAAAATATACCGGCATGTAGACCAATGGAGCTAACAAGGTTTTGCAATAGTTAGATATACTCTTCAGAGGTCTCGTAAGTCCGTCTCGTAAGTCCGAAGCGAATGCCTTCAGCCGGCAATATCCAATCCGATTCGGCGCACTTTGTAATGGTCTGCATTGTTCGGGGCGTATGTGACATGTCGAGGAGGCGCACGCCGTGCTGTCCGCCACAGCCTGAGGCTGCAACAAACGCTATAAATAGCGCTATGGTCCCCAAAAGGTGTTTGGCGTAAAACTAAAACGTGGACATGGCTGAAATTTTTGAATAAAAGTTTCGCGGACCAATCCACCGTTACCAATGAAAGAACATGAACGAAAACTGGGCCCTTGTCCCGATATTATACCCTTCCTTAGGCAGTGGCTTTTTACATTCAAAACAGTGCAGACAGGATTTCACCCACGATCCGAGGTTCCTAATGGACACATGGACGCCAAAAGCCTGCCAAAAGCTCAGTGACAATCTCAGTGTATTTGCAGCCGCACGGCCAAGGCCGTAGAAACCCGAATGGGGGCACGATTGAACCTCTTGTTCTATACCCCAAGCAGAGAACCCCCAAGGCCCATTACCAATGAACGACCTAGCCAGCGGACTTTGGATAAGAACTCACGCGGCCTCTTCTGGTGCATGTCTCATGCCGTGATCATCTAGTGCTTGGTCGATAAGACCCTAACCCGTGCCACTGGATCCGGCCAATGCCGTGGCGATTTCAACAACCTGAATGTGACCGCATGCGGGCTCCACCTTGAAATTTGACCAAAAAACTTCCCGCGACCGGGTTTCCTACCTGCGAAAAACTTTCTGGCTTTGTCGCCCTTGTCGTCTCCTGAGGGAAATGAAGTCACGATTATCCCTACCACCCAGCACCTCATCGCCTTGTCAGAAGGGCGAAGACTGTCCAAGCGAGGTCACGGCCACTACTGAATCTCTTGATCACAAGAAGGCACGAACTATATGAGCCATTCGAGTGATACGGGGAAACGGACAACTAAGCACCAGCGACATCCCTGCAACCTCACCCACCGCGCGACGGCGCGGCCTCGCGCCAGTCGCAATATACGCCCGATCGAGGCAATACCCCTGATATCTAAGCTAGGGTACTTACGGGCTTGCCACTGGCTCTGTCCTCCACGTTGTACGCGAGCGCTACCTGCAGGGGTTGATATTGCTCGATCTAGCGGCCTAGACATCTACATGGGTCGAGACTTGCCCACCCTATTGCCGACCGGTTTCGGTTGACTCGGGATTATCTGGACCGTCCTGAGATCTCCATTTGCCCGGTGACTGGTGACCGTGCTGTTTCTCTTCGCGTCGCGGTCTAGATTTCCTGTTCTTAGGGCTTCTCAACACCACCCATTTGGTGTCATTGAATAGCGATGTGACTTCAAGTTTAACCATCTTTGGTCTGTAGTCCATTCCCACCGGGGTCGTCTCACCGCGCACACTGCCCGTCGGGACAAGGCTAGAAGACTCACTGTACTTGATCTCCCACGTTCTTTATCGATGACCAGCGTCTCTCCTCGGTGGAGGAGTACCTTGGGGCTTCACTTCTAATACTATTGTCCAACAATAATGCCTGTCTGGTCTCGGCCGCCCATGCTATCCTCACTACGCAAAGCATAATACCCGCATTATATCTAGTGCAGCTTGATATTGCCGCATATAGGTGTCTGGACTGTCAAAATACATCATCTTTGGGTCGCCGCGATGAAAGGGCATACAAGCCCTTCCTCTTCCCGTCATGTGACCCTTTTCATCAAGTCGTTCATCCAGGGACCCAATCAAGTACCAGTCCCCCGTGGTTGTCCAGACCACGGTTCTAACAGCCCTGAGCTGTTTCTGCCGTGCCCCCTCTCTCCTGTTCAAAATTCAATTAGTTAATTGACCGATGGTTACTTGTTTGGCACCGAAGTGTTATCACAATCGCTCCGGTCCCACAATGGTGTCAAGGATTATCGCCTTATGTGATTCGCGCAGGATGCGGTTTCCCTTGTTCTCACGCGCCTGGGAAACGTATAGCAGAAGAGGTCCGTAATCTCTAGGATTGACTCTTCCCCCTTTCGTTCTCTCCCCGCTGACGACCTTTTTTAAATATTATATACATTTATATTCTGGAACAAGTAACTTAACTAAGACTAAAACCGGTCGGTCGTGGCTATTTAGGGAAAAAAATTCCGTTACGGTGCTGACGATCTTTCTCGTGGCGATTTCTTCCTCACCTTTTAGAATATCCAACAGCTTGCTGAACAGCGCGCCTGTCAGCGATCATCGATATAATATCGAAGGCTGGAGGGTCGTGTTCTGGGTCTGCTCGGATTTAATACTTTGAGCCGAGACTCCCTCAGCCTCAGAGGCGCGTCGTTGGCCTCATTGGTTCCGCCTTGCCTTGCTCTAGACCTAACGTTGTGCCTTGACTTCTGCGCGACAAATTGTACACCTGGTGTTGTGATTGGGCAATTGCTGCGCGGCGCCTTCGGGAACCGTGAACATTTCTCTACCTGTGCTAGCATAACTGTATTTTACCGCATGTACACGGCACGCGGCGCTGCCAGTGAACATCCGGTCTAGGCCTAGCCCAGGCGCAGCCGGGAATGGCCGCTTGTAGATGGCTATTGGGGCTGCGTTCTCGTGTGAAGCGACCTCTGAAGAACCCCACGGCGCTCCTCGAATCCCGGTTCAGCAGAATTGTTTCAGGTACTTTCTGGAAGACGTACACTAGGGACAGATTTACTCCCACTTCCTTTCTCTTACCGCCGGCGTTTCCAACCACGGTCCATGATGACCATGTCATCCGAGATGAATCATATGCTACTGTAGTTGAGTCGCTCTTGGAACTCGTGGGATCAATCGTCGATACGGAGGTCAGGTTTGTTGGCATCCCCATCTGGCGGTTGAACGTTGACTAGCTGTCATGTCTTTCCTTCTCTCGGTATTCTAGAACATACACTCTCGAAAGCCCCGACGACAAAAACCAGACAGTGTGGGGATGCCAAGCGCTCCTGCCGCCGGCTATACGACCGTCATACTCCGTAAACTAATATATTTCAAAATCTCGGAAACAAACCTTTGACGGTCTTACAGTATGTCACCGTGCGAACGCTAGTATTTCAAGTTCAATTGGTGACGGATAAGAACGAGCAATATGTGGCGCTAGATGACCGCCTTTCGCGCTTGACAACTACGTCCTCCCAAACGCCGTGCGCCTCGCTGAACGTCGGTGTGGATATTGCCCTTCGACAGCGCACTGCCAAGAGCCGCAGGCCGATGCCGACCTCTGAACAGCAAACAATTGTCGCTATCGTTACGGACCCGAGAGTTTGGCAATCCCCTGATTGCGTGTATCGGTTCTAGACCTCGATCAATATTACGGTACTGCTGCGCATAAGCAAAAGAGACGCTTACAAGGTTTTCTAGTGATAAGATATATTTTTTCACTTCGATTGCATTTCGACAGGTTGAATTCAATCGACCACGTGTCTGCCCCGTGGTACGGCACTGTACACCGGGCCTAGACTCAGCGACTCATCCTGGGGCAGACAACTTGAAGCTTGAACCTCTGTACTGGTCCTCGCCGAATACTCGTCCATTTCATACAGTACTGCCCGGAAGTTACCATTCGTCCCCCCTCGCCTTGTCGTGTAATAATGGCGCTTAATAGCACACGCTCTTTAGCCTGTCGCCCCTGATGGCCCCATGACCTGCGCATTGCCGGGTGCGAAACTGATGCATGCGGGGCTGGCGGTGAGGTGTACGGGGTAACTCGAATTGGATGCCTTCTCCCACTCCCTTTACGAATAAGGCCGTAAGCAAACCTGCCGAAAGGATGATCTGATGAATGGAGTTTTGCTTCAGGGAACCGCCAAGATGACAAGGGAGTACTATGGTTCTGCAAGCGGAACCGTCTCTGGAGGGTGAGTGCGTACACCCCGCATTGCACGAGTCTGGGCATCTGGGTCTGGACTGTCGGCGCCATGTCGCTCCCGAGTCGTCTCGTCTGAGTCAACGGCGGATATGATTGGCCTAGTAATGGATCGATTAAGGAATATTGATTGTATTCAAACAACGGACTGACCGAGTCCGTTTCCTATAAGCAAATGTTGAGGTAAGTAATACTTTTCTTTCTAGATAATACCGCGAGAAAACCAGAATGTTGTACATCTAGGGTTAGGGTTGAGTTACCTATGACGGAGGGGCCGCGCGTCCCCTCCCCCCGGCCTACCCGTAGGCTTCAGTTAGCCAGGGGGTCTCCAAATGCGAAGAGCAGGCCAAGAATGGCCGGCACTTTTCCGATAAGGGGCTGCACTCCTGGAATAGAACGGTGCCTCTTGACCTCCGTCGACCTCTTCTCTCCACTCGGGTTGTGTAGTGTTCGCCGGGGCTACGCCAAAGCCGGGCAGCCAATCGAGGAAGGAGTCCTCGAATCCCTAGATGGTATTTCACGCGGGACAACTGTATGACTATGGTCTGGTTACCACCGTCATCGGGCACCCTTACCTTTCTGAAAGCTGATGTTTCCATCTGCGGTTCTAAACCATACAGCCGCGCGAGGATTCTCCTCCACTACTTACGGTCCGCCGGGCCACGGCCCGCGGATCGATTTCTTCAGGGTAATTATTCGCCTCTACGTATTCTTGGACCAGGAGCGGTTGCGCCGATCATGATACTTTTACATAAATCTCACTCTCCGTAGCAGGGAGAAGGTCTTGGTTTCATCATGGTGCCGGATAGTTCGGAGTGGGGAGTACTGGAGTGGTTCTCAAGGAAGTAATTCTCCCTTTTCCGAGCCAGGTGTACTAAGTACTCAGTAGTTGGTCGTGGTCCAGACCTCCTTCACTAGCGCGGCTCAATCGGCTCTGGGTCCCGTACATCGCTATAGTAGGTTGTGTTATTTTTCCAAGTGAGGCTGTTCCTCTTACACCGCCTGGCCGCCACGCTCCTGGTCCCTTCTACGTATCGTGGGGTACACAGGAGATTACTCCCAGATCGCCTATAAGGCTCATGACTTCATCTGAAGTGCTCACCTCTCACCCCCCCCCTCTCTTTCTCTCTCAACCTTTCTCTCAACATGAGTGCGCCAATCAGCACCACTAACAACGGCACCATCAACTCTCCGTCTACCATAAAATGGATGGTGGCGGGTTCTGGAGGTATACTCCCTGTCTAGAGAAGCATGCCCAAGGCTGACTCGGCGTAGTGCTCTTCCTGTTCGCCCTGGGCACTTTCTTATATCTCGCTCACCGCCGTGGTGTCCAGAGGGTACCGTCGGTTGAGGAAATTAACATCCGGCCGTCGCACCCTCGCCCACATCTTGCGACGAAGATCGCGTTTCCAGTTTCGGGCGTCGCCAGAGGCCCTCTTTATGTTCATAGAGGGGTGCCTTCGCCCAGCACGTCTGCGGCATCATCTTTGGGAGCAATGCCGGTCGTCAGAAGGGACAAGGCGCCCGGGGGTTCTATGCTATCTCCTGGATCACGACTCCCGCTCGTTTGAAGGATTGATCTGAGATGTTTAGAAGATCTGAACAGGATCCTCCGTGAGATTGGCGTAAAACAGTAGTTTCTGGATGTGTCACATGATTTCGACTATTTTTTTGTGCTTTTCCGATTTTCTTTTTTCTTTTTAAAAAAAAACGACTTCTCTTCTTCTTACAGTAATATCTTCGTGCCGGAGGGTTTTACCGGAGGTCGGGGGTTTACTAGTTTACTGTGAACGATGAATGCATATCAGACAGTGTTGTAGCTACTTTGGTAAATTTGAAAAGCGTTGTTTGTGGGGCAAATACTCTGGGGTTAGGGTCACAACCGAAGTCACTGCGTTCGGCGACCGCGCCACTGACTCAACATCACCCGGTCATTCAATCCAGCGCCAGCGCGCAACTCCACTTCGTTCTCAACAGAGAAGTGCTCGGTCTTTTCAGCTGGCCGTCGTGTAGCTACATCATCCAAACCATTTATCGCGCGGGAATGGCCATCTCCACTACAACAAGGAAGGTCATCATTGACGGTTAGCTGATCCCGAGTCCGAGTCATCGTAGACTGTTGACAGTCTTTCCGCTTGCTATTAGTGGCAATATTCATAGCTTCTCAGGTGCGTCTCCGCCCACACAGATGAGGAATACGGGAGGCTTACTAACAGCCCCACAGGCTGCAACATGGTACACAGTCCAGGTCGGTTTCGCTCTCTCATTCGTTGTTATTTTGGAGTCCGATGGAATTTACAGTGGTTACTCAACTCGTATGGACCTGAAGGATCGAAGGAGGTAGGGGCAAAACCGATGGAAGCATTGAAGAAACTTGGACACGAAAAGCTGAAATTGAATGAATACGAAAGTGGGCTCTCATTATCTCTGCCCGGCCTGCAAGTTTTATATATCTTTATAGAGCGAATTGCATCCGAGGTAATCCACCCGGATGATATCGATGTTCAATTCACAGGTATGCTCCGTGCGAATACTCATTCTTGCTCTAAGCCCGTACGATAGATGTTGGCGGTCTGGAAGACATCATATCTTCATTACAAGAATCTGTCATCATCCCCCTTCTGTATCCCGGTCTCTTTCGTTCATCATCCACCCTCTTGACCGCACCCAAGGGCGTCCTGCTTTATGGGCCACCAGGCTGTGGTAAAACGATGCTCGCCAAAGCCCTCGCGAAGGAGTCTGGCGCGACCTTCATTAACATCGCAGCATCAGTATTAACGAACAAGTGGTTCGGCGAATCGAACAAATTAGTAGCTGGATTATTCAGCCTAGCACGGAAGACGCAGCCGAGTATCATCTTCATAGATGAGGTCGATTCGTTTCTCCGTGAGCGGAGCAAGGGCGACCACGAGGTCACTGCAATGATGAAAGCAGAATTCATGACGTGCGTCGTTTTCATTATTTTTGGCTGTGACGAGGGTATCTGATGTCTTTGCAGCTTATGGGACGGCCTCCTCTCGGGCTCAGATAGGATATTAATCTTGGGCGCGACGAACAGAATTCGAGACATTGATCCGGCATTCCTTAGACGAATGCCGAAACAATTTCCCCTTTCCTTACCTGACGCTGCGCAGCGAGAGAAGATCCTGACATTGGTAAGTTGGTTCGTTAATGTCAAGCTCGGGTCCATGCCACCCCCTGGCTGGCTTGTTTTTGATGAACTAATTCTTCTCAGATGCTCAAGGATATGCCCCTTGCCCCAAATTTTCCTATGCGAGCCCTAGCCGAGTATTCGAGGGGAAAATCGGGCTCGGACTTGAAAGAGTTGTGTCGAAATGCTGCGATGTTGCCCGTCCGCGAGCTTGTGCGCCAGGCTAACGGTGACGTCACCCTTCTTGCTCGCGGCCAAGATGAGGTGCGTACACGTCTCCTTTCAGTTGACTCATTCAACAACATGTTCTGCACAGGGCCTTGAACTTCGTCCCCTTACGATTGAGGACTTCATTGATCCAGATGGTACTTCGATAGTCGTGCATGCCCAGTTGGATGCTCTCGGCTCTATAGAACCACTGGATTGACCCCCTCACCCAATTTAGATTGGACTGTATCGTACCCTCACTCAAATAATAATATGTACTAGTCGCAGTACGGTGCGGAGCCTATGCATTCCCTGCATCCATCACGTCGCTTCACCTCCCATCGCCAGTCGACTGCAGGTTGACGAACGCACCGAGCCAAGGGTATTCGCAGAACTAGTTTTCTCATTTCCCTCTGGGCCTGACTGCCCTTTTTGCGTGGCTCGAAATACGCCCGTCCGCCAGTGCCATATTCAAGAGATCTAGACACAGCATATCTGATCGCTCTTCCGTTACGGTCAATACACGTATGGGCGATGCACAACGGACAATCTGTCAGAACAAAAAGACGACAAGCGGCGCCCATGCGAACGGTTGGGGTTCCGTAAAAGCTGCAGTGAATTTTTTTACTCAATGGCGTATATGTTCACACACTCCCTCGAGTGCTTCGAGAACCTAGCTACCGAGACCCTGGAGCCACCTTACAAGCGGACTCCTGGAGTTGTCCCAACGCCAACTCCGGACTATATCCTGTGCTCGTAATTTCGGCGCGGCGGCGTCGTGAGATGTACAAACAGGGGTTCTCAGCACCACCCATGATGAAAGAAAGAATCCCGCGGTGATTAATTGTGTAAATGGCACGTATCCTCTGTGATACCATGTGGACAACCAACGACTACTGGCAGGACGGTATCTAGGCGCCAGAACGTGAAGGTGCACCGAGAACGGATCCATCCGGCCTTCCATCGCCGCGGTTACCACAATCGTTGTGTTTTTCTTACGCGTGGTATTGGAGCGGGGGGCTGGGGAAAGTCCCGGCGAGATTTACCGCGTGCGTCGAGTAAGTCGGTCAGAATGCTTGGATCGCCGTCATCATCAGATCAACCGTGATGTGACATTATGGAAACCTGGCGTGTCAAAAGCTTACGTTTTCAAATCTTCCTTTTTAGGGGCATTACTGCCGCAAACAAATGCCATTCTAGCACATCTTGCCGTTGTGGCTGAGTCATCTGTGACATACTCGGATGTGCCATACGGCGATGCTTCGGCGGCTTTGCGCATGCAGCGCACGCGTCGTCCTTACAACAGTATTCCACTCTGGGTTTAGGGTCACAATCGAGGTCACTTGCGTTCGGCCACCGCGCACCATCATCCTGCAACTCAATCCGGCGGGCAACTCCAGCTCGTTCTCAACAGAGTGCTCTTTCAGCTGTTCATCGTGTAGCTACATCGTCCAGACTGTTGTGCGGAGATGGTCGTCTTCCTCCCTTACGGTGAGTTGACCCAGAGACCGAGTCATTGTGGATTGTTGACACGTTTCCGCTTGCTATGTAGTGGGAATATACATAGCTGCTCAGGTGCGTCTCTACCTACGCAAATGAAGTATACGGGAAGCTTACCAACAGCCCCACAGGCCGCAGCATGGTCTGCAGCATGGTACACAGGCCAGGTCGGTTTCGCTCTCTCATTCGTCGCTATTTTCGGGTTCAATGGGAGTTCCAGTTCCAGCAGCCACGCAACCGGTCAACGAAGGAAACATTGACGAAGCTTGGACACGGAAAGCTGAAATTGAATGAATACGAAAGTGAGTTCACATAATCTCGGCCCCGCTTGCAAGTTTTACAGATCTTTATAGAGCAAATTGCATCCGAGGTTATTCACCCGGATGATATCGATGTTCGACTCGCAGGTATGCTCCTGCGAATGTTTCTCGCTCCTTGGCTTTAAGCCCGTACGGTAGATATTGGCGGCCTGGAGGACATCGTGTCTTCATTACAAGAATCCGTCTTCATCCCCCTTCTGCACTCCGGTCTCTTTCGTTCAACATCTACTCTCTTGACGGCACCCAAAGGCGTCCTGCTTTATGGGCCGCCAGGTTGTGGTAAAACGATGCTCGCAAAAGCCCTCGCGAAGGAGTCTGGCGCGACCTTCATTAACATCGCGGCGTCGGTTTTAACGAGCAAGTGGTTCGGCGAATCGAACAAATTAGTAGCTGGATTATTCAGCCTAGCACGGAAGACGCAATCGAGTATCATCTTCATAGATGAGATCGATTCGCTTCTCCGTGAGCGGGGTGAGCGTGACTACGATGGCACTGCAATGATGAAAGCAGAATTCTTGACGTGCGTCGGTTTCTTTCTTTTTGCCGTGACGCGGGTATCTGATGTCTTTACAGCTTATGGGACGGCCTCCTCTCGAGCTCAGATAGGATATTAATCTTGGGCGCGACGAACAGAATTCGAGACATTGATCAGGCTTTCCTTAGACGAATGCCGAAACAATTTCCCCTTTCCTTACCTGACGCTGCGCAGCGAGAGAAGATCCTGACGTTGGTAAGATGGCTCGTTAATGTCACACTCGGGTCCATGCCATCGCTGGCTTGTTTTTGATGAACTAATACTCTTCTCAGATGCTCAGGGATGTGCCACTTGCCCCAAATTTTCCTATGCGAGCCCTAGCCGAGTATTCGAGGGGAAAATCGGGCTCGGACTTGAAAGAGTTGTGTCGAAATGCTGCGATGTTGCCCGTCCGCGAACTTGTGCGTCAGAACGGTGACGTCACCCTTCTTGCTCGCAGTCAAGACGAGGTGCGTACTCGTCTCTTTTTAGTTGGCCTTCAGTAACATGTTCTGTACAGGGGCTTGAAATTCGTCCCCTTACGATTGAAGACTTTATTGATCCAGACGGTATGCTGCTAGGCCCACAAAATACTTTCCGCGTTCTCGGAGTCGCGCTTTTAATCGTGGGGCTCGCCTGCCTTTCTTGGCCCCGCTTTCTCGCGCTATTCGGTGTCGCGCTTTTAATCGCGTGGCTCGCCTGCCTTTCTTGGCGTCGCTCTCTCGCGCTATTCGGCATTCTATTATATCTCTCTATCATTCTCTACCTCTCATTGTAGCACCCCGATGGACGATGTCACCAATATTCGCCACAACCACGGCTCCTAGGTCACTTGTAGACAGGCCGCACGTCCCTGCGCCTCGTGCCGTCTTTGTTCGCTGCGCCCGCATCCTCGTCGTATTGCCTCCTCGACACTCGTACCTTAGTGCCTCATTTCCGTGTTCCGTTCCGTCTAGCTTCCACCCCACGTCCCGTCGTCTCGTCCTTCCTATGCCACCCATTTCCACCCTCCTTACCTCACTGTTTCCCGACTTTACACCTTCTATCCTCTACCTTACGGCCTTGGTCGTACTTACTGGCTCCATTTGTATTTAAACCCTACCTTTTCTCTGTTGAAAATGAACTCACCATGCCCTCTCATCCTATAGTTCGACTTGTGTGATTCTCGATGGGCCTAACCTCGCAAATCGGACTCTCGCTTTCTCGTCATCTCTCTCTGTCGCTCGCTCGTGTTCGCTCTCCCTTGTCCTCGTGCTCCCTGAACGCCCTCGGGATAGTTCTGTGTACATTCCGTGCTCATATTCTCTCACTCGCTATACCTATTCGCTCTCGCACCGGCAACTCGCTATCGTGTTTGCCTCGGTTACCGTCTTGGTTCTGCGCACCCCTTGGGTTTATCTCGACTTCTCCCCTCCTTTGCGGGATCCCACTCCGCCTTTGAACTCGCAGGACACTTCGTCCTTACAATGGTACTTCGATAGCCATGCACGCTCAGTCGGATGCCCTCGACTCTATAATAGAACACTGGATTGACCTCCTCACTCAATTTAGATCGGACTGTATCGTGCCCTCACTCAAATAATAATATGTACTAGTCGCAGTTCGGTGCAGAGCCTACGCATCCTGAGTCCCTGCATCTATTGCGTCGCTTCACCTCCCATCACCGGTCGACTGTAGGTTGGCGAACGCACAAAGCCAAAGATCTTCGCAGAAATAGTTTTCTCCTTTCCCCCGGGTCTGACTGCCCTTTTTTCGTGACTCGAAACACACTGTCATATGAAGGGATCTAGACACAGCATATCTGATCGCTCTTATGTTACGGTCAATACACGCAGGGGCAATGCACAACGGACAATGTGTCAAAACAAAAGACGGCAAGCGGCGTGCATGTGAACGGTACTAGGGGTTTCATAACCGTTGTAGTGAATCATTTTACTCAAGGGCGTATCTGTTCACACACTCCCTCGAGTGCTTCGAGAACCTAGCTACTGAGCTCCCGGACCCACCTTACAAGTGACAATCGCGAATTCCTGAGTTTTCCCAACGCCAGTACGCCAATCCCGGACCATATCCTGTGCTTGTAATTTCGGCGCGGCGGCGTCGTTAGATGTACAGACAAGGATTCTCATCGCCACCGATGAAAGAAGGAATCCCGCGGTGATTGGTTGTGCGACTGTGGAGTAAATGGCACGTATCCTCTGTGATACCATGCGGACAACCAACGACGACTACTAGCAGGGCGATATCTAGGCGCCAGAACGCGAAGGTGCACGGGAATGCGGGATCCGTCCGAGCCTGAGGCCTTCCATCGCCGCGGTGGTATATTTTTCTTACGCGCGGTATTGGAGCGGGGGCTGGGCTGGAATGTCCCGGCGTGATGAACCGCGTGCGTGACGGTGCGTCGATTAAGTCAGTCAGAATGCGTAGATCGCCGTCATCAGATCAACTGTGATGTGACATTAATGGTAGGGATTCGATACAAAACGTGAGCTCCGTACCAATCTGACTAACTGCGGCCTATTTTTGGATTAATTTCCGCCTTCGCTTTCCAGTGCAGGAGCAGGAGAATGTCTAAGTTGTTTAATTTCCTGATCAAGATATACTTAGGATGGGACGAAAGACACCGGAAGAACGCAAGCGGCTTCCATGCGCGCTGTATGGGCGCAAGTCGGCACACATGTCCTGTAATATGTGGTGTTTCATTCAGGGGTCTTCCAATCCGCCCCAGTCGCGCCCACTGGCAAGACTCCCAAGCACAGCAAGGAGAACCCTCAGTGACAGTAGCACCGTGGAGATATGACTCAATAGATTTCAGTACGCGGCGCGCAACCATATAGTCCAGGAAAGTACAGTAGCTTTGTACACAGTTGCGTCGTGGCTTCCACCAATACATCACGCTGCGGAAAAGCCTCAGATGAATTCGACGATTGAGTTGGCGATGTTTTAGTTTGAACCCATGAGTAATTCGTGGCCCGGACATATGAAGCCCCGGAGATGGACGAACGTCGCGGGCACAACTTCCACGAATCGATTTGAATGGTGGGACCTATACTCGGGATCTCCGTCGTTCACTACTGGTGCTAGTTCGTCGGACTCACACGAGTGTTACTAGTATCTGCAGATTCGACGTGGGTGGAATCACCGAAAACAAGAGACGAAGCCAAGCTATTCGTGGTACGTAACAATAAACAACGGCTGGGCGCTGCCTTCTCATCACACGAGAAGCGAGAAGACCATCACGGCGTCGGAGAGATGATCAGCGCTCAGCGCTATCATAGAGTTCTGCCTTTGATTATATAAGCATATGCGTAACCCGTACGTACACTTCCGAGTCGTCCTTCAACGAAGTCCTTCAATTACAGTATTGGTTTTTGCTAAGACATCAAATATCTACCCACTGGCACTAGACACCTTTCAGGAAATCTGTGCGCCTATTACGTTGATGCGTACCCCAGAGCAACGATCCTTCCTGGTACTAAACCTCATACGCCTGCAGAGTCCTGCTGAATATCTGTTGTCTCGACTTTTTAGGAGAAATGAATGGAATGGTGGCCAATTGGGTTATCAAGTCATCCTTGCAAGCATCCTTGTGCCCATTCTGCAAGCTTATGGACTTCGATTCGGTGATATCCGGTCATGTGTTACTAACTTACGCAGTATACTAGGAGGGGAACCTCCCATAAGCCATCCAGCTTCTTTCATTCCGCCACAGGGTGGAGACAAGCAACCGCGGTCGGACGATACGTAGTGATGGCCTACTCACGGGCTTCCACTTCCGAGGCCATCAAGTCAACATTGGGCTCATGACCTCGTCGACCTCAAGGCGGTGAATATTGGAGGGCAAGGTGCTTGGCAAGGTACGTAGTACCTCATGCCCACATGGTCGCCCTACACTCGCCCAACTTCCCTGTTTCTACCCGCATTGACGACAATTGCTCGAGCTGTTGGTAACTTCCCGCGATCTCGCGGCTTATTTAAAACGAGGTCTGGTCCAGTCTGATCAGTCTGATCCGCACATTCGCATTTTCATTTTGCTTGAGAAGCAACTGCGTGACCCCGTGTCTTGATTGTCCTGGGGGGGTTAAAATAACGAACTCGGGATAGCTGTATTACGACGTTACGGGTGGGCTTGAGTCCTTGTTGTTGCGGGCGTCCACAACCTTGTCCACAACTGAGCACGCTTGGGGAGAAAAAACATGGCTTCGAGCTCGCCGTCAAGCTCCCATAGATGCGAAACAGTTCGATCGTCGCCCATCACGTTCGCTGCTTTCGCAAACCGTGTCCTGTGACAGACCGTAGTACCAGATCGTGGAGACGATTGAGAGGGTGCAGAATTAATTCTGATGAAAGGAATAAGCACACTTTGTTCTACACGAGCCCGAACTTTGAAGTTGGAGCAAGCGCTGAAGCTGAAGTGCTGAAGTGCTGAAGCTCTGATCCATGTCGCACTGAGCACGCGTCATTTGACTCCGATCACATTAACGCTCAGGACGGGCCTCGGCGTCAATCACCCACATCTAGTCGCCATCGACGGTTTACAACAACAGTCACGGTACACGGGGGAATGCCTCACGTGTCTGCTCGCTGGCCCGGGTGCCGAGAGACTGCACAATTTTCATTCTCTCCCCTGCTGTCTCCTTCCCATCACCGACCAGTTCATCCAAATTGCGGTTACTATGTCTCAGACTTTCCTCGCAGCTACATCTTCCTCCAATTTCCACTCCATCTTCGTCGCTGCCATGAAAGCTTACGAAAAAGAGACGAAGAACGACCTTCTCAAACATCCGCTCGCGACACAGCTACAATCCTGCAACTCTTCCACCGACATTCTTGCCCTGCTCCGCGACAAAGTTGAAGAGTTTGATCAGTCTAGGAGTCGCGACGAGAGATTATCAAGTTGGCTGAATCCGACTATCAACGTCCTCTACGCGTTCTCTGCGACGCTGGGCGAAGGGGTTGGACTAGTGAATCTCAAGAGGTCACCTAGTCTACTACCTGCTTCCTCATATCAGCTTCGCAGGTATTCTCACCCGCAAAAGTAATCTCTGCCGGTGTCGGGGTTCTCTTCTTGGTGAGCATCTTTCTTGATTCCTTTGTGGAAGGATTTTCAACAGGGATGTCTATCAGGCCGCCAAGGATGTTGACGCGAGTCAAGAGGCCCTTGTCGATCTCTTCGAGCGTATCGAAAATTTCTTCAAACGCCTCGAATCTTACATGGAAGTGCCACCAACTGAGACGATGACTGACATAATCGTGAAGATCATGGTCGAAGTCTTGAACATCTTCGCGATTGCGACGAAGGAGATGAAGCAGGGTCGAGCCAGTGTGTTTCTCCCTGGTGATATGTGACCGTCGGTTGATCAACGTTCAGAAAAATATCTCAAGAAGTTGATGGGAAGGAAGGACATAGAAGATGCGTTGAAGAGGTTAGACAAATTGACGCAAGAGGAGGTTCGGATGGTGGCTGCGCAGATCCTGAAGCTCACGCACAGCGTCGATGACAAAGTAACGGGTGTCGAATACACAATCAAGGATGTGGATGGCAAGATGGATGCTGTCTTAAGTGGTACGCCGAGTGGGTTAGCCCTTCAGGGACCCGTCCTAATTATGCGTACGTCGGCTAGACGGAAAGGTCGTAAAAGAAGCCATGCAAACGTTGGCAAGCAACATAGATGGCGAGAAATGTTTGTAATTATCACTTGCGCTGGCAGTAGTATCTCTAACGTGTTCACAGGGAATCAATTAAGAAAGAGCCTTAGAAAATGGGTTTCTCCACCGGATCCGTCAATCAATCACAGCATCTCATGCGATATTCACCACGGGGGAACAGCCGAGTGGTTCTTTCGATGCAGTATGTTTGGTGAATGGAAGTCTAGTGGCTCCCTCTTGTGGATCTACGGCAAACGTATGTTCTTCTGATTCACCCCCAATCGACTACTGATTACTGTCCGCTTTTTTAGCTGGCTCAGGAAAGAGCATCCTTTGGTTCGTCATCGCTCTGCGTTCTACACCCCGATGCACTTACGTTGCCGTCCAGCTCTGCAATAATCCAAGACGTTGTGACCCTACGTAAGGCGGGATCAGCCTATATGGCCTACTTTTCAGAGACCTTGAAAAGCAAAATTGTCGAAACCTCGTGTCCTCTCTTCTAATCCAGCTTTGCGCCCAGTCTGACCCTTATTGCGACATCCTCTCTAGCCTTTATTTGGCACACGAAAGTGGAGAACAAAGGCCCAGCGAAGGTGTACTGGTGCGATGTCTCAAGGATATGCTTACAGTTCCCAATCAAAGCCCAGTTTACATTATCTTGGATGCACTCGACGAGTCCCCAAACTCGTCTGGAATCCCATCGCCTCGTGAACAAGTCCTTCGCCTTGTTAAGGAGCTCGTCGAACTTCGCCTACCGCATCTTCATATATGCGTCACGAGCCGTCCCGAATTCGATATTCGAGCTACTCTTGACTCTTTGGCGCTTCACCGTGTGTCCCTGCACGACGAAAGTGGACAGAAGACAGATATCGTCGACTATGTGAATGCTGTTGTTTACTCTGACTCTGAGACGATGATGAAGAGATGGCGAGAGGACGATAAGAAAATGGTTGTCGAGATGCTCTCCGAAAAGGCGGACGGAATGTAAGGGCGTCGTCCTACCTCATGATGCCTGCTCAGCTTGCTTATGTCTCGAACCAGGTTTCGATGGGTGTTCTGTCAGCTGGACGCGCTGCGACAATGTCTTCCGTCAAGTGTGCGGCGCACCTTAGAAGATCTTCCGGAATCGCTAGACGAGACATATGAACGGATTGTGATGGATATCAAAGAAGCAAACAGAGCGCATGCGTATCGTATGTTGCAATGCTTGACGGTGGCAATTCGACCGCTTTCTGTTGACGAGCTCGCGGAACTGCTTGCTCTTGACTTTGACGCGGCGAAGGGAGGTGTCCCGACATTGAACACGGACTGGCGCTGGCACGATCATGAACAAGCCGTACTTTCAACGTGCTCAAGGTTAATCACCATCGTCCGAGTCCCCATCGACGGTTCTCAGGTTGTCCAGTTTTCGCACTTTTCGGTGAAGGAGTTCTTGATGTCGGATCGTCTCGCCACGTCGACAAAGGACATCTCCCGGTACCACATTTCCCCCGAAGACGCCAACACGGTGATCGCCCAGGCTTGTCTCGGCGTCCTACTGCGGGATCCTGTTGATAATAACGTCACCGATAGCGTTTCTCTAGCTGGATATGCCGCTAGATATTGGGTAACTCACGCGCAGGTCGAGAATGTGGCATCACGCATCCGTGATGGGATGAAACATCTCTTTGACCCAAACAAGTCGTACGTTTCCGCGTGGATTCAGTTGCACGATGTCGACTACGGATATGATCCCGATGACCTCCTTATCAAGAGACAACCTGAAGCAGCGCCACTACTATGCTGCGCTTTGTGGATTCAATGAGATAGTTACAGTGCTTGCTCTCGGAAATCCACAGCATGCGAGTGCTATAGGCGGTGGTTGTGGGACCGCAATACACATAGCATCGCTCCGGGGTCACTTCCAAGCTGTACAGTCACTGCTTCAGTGCGGCGTGGATGTAGATGTTCGGGGCTTATGGAACCGGACACCACTGCATTTTGCGTCGGGGGAGGGATATGTGGACGTTGTGGAGTGCCTACTCGACCATGGCGCGGATGTAAATTCACAGGACGAGGACCGTAGCCCACCACTATCTCTTGCGGCATTTGGTGGGCGCCTCGACGTTGTTCGGGTGTTACTTGATCACCATGCAGATATCAATTGCCAGGATACTGATGGCCGGACCCCATTGCACAATGCCATATACTATGATCTTGCCAAAAGTCATCATCCCCAGGTAGTGGAACTCTTATTGAAGCATGGTGCGAATCCGAATGCGCGGGATAATGATCACAAGACCCCGTTGCATTTGGTGCCATCTTCGAAGCTTGAAGTCGCACGTATCCTGTTGAAGCATGGTGCAGACGCGGATGCGGAGGACAAGGAGGGAAGGACCCCATTGCTGGCGGCATTGGCGGAAGGACGTGACGAGGTCGCACGGTTGCTGTCAGTATTATTCCAAGTGAGCACAAACGCAGTGTCATAAATATGTTGACTACGACAGAATTATGGTCCAGTCCGCATTGTTTCTTCTTCTCTTTATAGTTTCTGCTCGATTTGTCTTTCGTCTACCTGCCCCGGGATAGGCGCCTGATTTTGACGGCTCACTGTGCCATCTCCGGCGATGCATGCCACATTCTCGACGACATAGGTTCTGGTGTCTCGGAACCTGACATAGCCCTCGCTAATGACATGATGTACGAATCCCACTGTCAGTATCTTACGCCTCAAGGGACGCGAGTGTCTCGCAGTCATCGAAAAAATATAGGAGTCTACGATACGGCGCCTCAGCCCCTGGCTGGTAGTACAGTATATCGATGTCGATTTATCCCCAAGACCTGCGAATGGTAAACCTCGTTCGATTTCTCTTTCAGTTTCAAGTCTGTCCTACGACAGAGTACCTAAGAGCTTCCATTCTCGGAGAACGACAGCCCCGATGAGCCCATGGCCTTCGCCATAGACTTTGTCTTCCTGTGCCCCAGAAAGAGTTTCATTGGCGTCAATATGATGGAAAATAGACCTTGCGAGGGCTATCACCGCGGAAGCACGCTCGGCGATATTGGCGACGCCACACTTCAGTTGTGCCGCACGCACGATTGAAGCAGTATCCATAGCATGTCATGACCGTCGGCGGACGGTTCAAACAAGGAGTTAGGACGTGCAATAGGTTTCCTACGTCCAACCTGCAGGATGAGAGGCCGGTGGCCCCCAGTCGCGACTAGTCAAGTAGAGCTTGTCCAATCGAGTTGTTCGACTGTTGTCCCTGTTGGACTGCCGTAAGCGTTGTCGATGCAGAGGGGCCTCTCCAGCGAAGCATCTGAGCTGCCGTGGAATGTGAAGTCCGTACGGTGCAGTGTGCGTGAGCTCGCTCTCAGTTCCTGGAGTGAGTCGTTCACTGGCAGGACGAGATATGATTCTATCTGAGAATGGGAGAGATTAAACGAAGGACATCAGGGTCTCATAATTGACGCCTGAGTGTAGTGCGGAGGGGAGAAGAGACTCGGAATCTGTAAGAAATACTCGGACCTGGAAAGCGCTTAGACAGACAAGTGCCTTTATGATGTGCGAACGCGTACCCCTCTAAGAGCTGGAGGACCGACACCCGTGGCCATCAATCACAAACTCGCCGACCCCTTCTCATCTCCGGAGATAAGGTCAGGTTGACAAAGTATAGATCCAGGCAGAAAATCCTGCTACAGTGTGCTAACGTGTCGCCGGCGTTCCCACTACATGTGAGACTCTGAGTTTGACTATACTAGAGAAGTTCGTCCTCAGATGAAGATATCCGAATCAAGACAGTGAGACACACGTTTCACTCTTCGGCTTATATAAGAGTACGTATGGAGAACAGAGGGCCTCCAGTTGGCGCGGTGTTGCCGTTAGCTTGAGTCGGGAGGATGATGATCATGGTAACTTACGGTGGACTAAAAGAGGCAAAGTCGATTAGTCACCAGTGCCTCTTCCAGCGTCGTCGTCCATTTACTTAATTTTACTGTACTGTAGCCTGAGCACATGCCAAATTAGGAAGTTTTAGCGTGACATGACTGTCTCATTGACTGGTTTTGGCCTGATAACCGCTCTTGACACTGATTGTTCCCGGGACAGTGTTCAACATCAACTTTCTGCCATTTGTAATACATATAAATATTCTTCTAATGTATATACTCTTTCTGCCTACTTAGATTTTTTGTTCTCTTGAAATAAATGGAATGCGGGGAGGAACTTCATTTGGTTGTCTCAAAGAATGGTGAATGACTGTAATAGGTGATTCCGGCCCGAGACTCGGACTATTCCCGTCTGTCCCTCTGTTTCGACGGGCTCTCTCATCACCTACGGTATCAGCTCGTCTGAATTGCAGTTACTATGTCTCGGACACCCCCCACAACTACGTCTTCCTCCAACTTCCACTCCATCTTCGTCGCTGCTCTGAAAGAGTATGAAAAAAGGACGAAGACCGACCTTCTCACACATCCCCTCGCAACACAGCTACAATCCTGCAACTCTTCCAGTGATGTTCTTACCGTACTTCATGACAAAGTCAACGAGTTTGATCAGTCCAGGGGTCATAGCGAGAGATTATCGAGTTGGCTGAACCCGACTATCAACGTCCTCTACGCATTCTCCGCGACCATAGGCGAAGGTGTTGGACTAGCACGTATCAACTGGTCCACTTGTCTTCTATCCGGCTCTAATTACTTTCCTAGATATTCTCGCCCGCAAAAGTAATCTCTGCTGGTGTCGGCGTCCTCCTCTTGGTGAGCATTTTCCTTGATTCCTTCGTAGAAGGATTTTAATCAGCAACATATATCAGGCCGCCAAGGATGTTGACGCGAGTCAAGAAGCCCTTCTCGATCTCTTCGAGCGTATCGAAAACTTCTTCAAACGCCTCGAATCTTATACGGAAGTGCCACCAACTGAGGCGATGACTAACATAATCGTGAAGATCATGGTCGAAGTCTTGAATATCTTCGCGATTGCGACGAAGGAGATAAAGCAGGGTCGATCCAGTGTGTAACTCCTTGGATATATATGAATGTAGGCTAATCTGAGTTTAGAAAAATTTCTCAAGAAGCTTGTGGGAAAGAAGGACATGGAAGATGCGCTGAAGAGGTTAGACAAATTGACGCAAGAGGAAGCTCGGATGGCGGCTGCGCAGATCCTGAAGCTCACGCACAGCGTCGAACACACAATCAAGGATGTGGACAGCAAGATGGATGTTGTCCTAAGTGGTATGTTGAGCGAGTTCGTTACTCATGGTACCCTAACTTGATTGCCCTTATGTCGGCTAGACGGAAAGGACGTGAAATGTTTGTGATCAAACCTTTCGCTACTGGTGCTGGTATCTCTAACCTTCTCACAGGGAACCAATTGAGAGAGTGCCTTAGAAGATGGGTTACTCCGCCAGATCCATCAACGAATCACAACATCGCATGCGACATTCACCATGGAGGAACAGCCGAGTGGTTCTTTCAAGGCGGTATCTTTGGTGAATGGAAGTCCACTGGCTCTCTCTTGTGGGTCTACGGAAAACGTATGCTCTTCCCACTCTTCCCAGATCGATTCCTGATTGCCGTTTACTTGCTCAGCCGGCTCTGGCAAGAGCATCCTTTGGTTCGTCATCGCTCAGCCCTTTACGTATGACTCAATGAATTTACGTTACTCTCTAGCTCTACAATCATTCAAGACATCTTAACCCTACGGGAGGCAGGATCGGCCTCTATGGCGTACTTTTATTTCGACTTCAGGGACCTTGATAAGCAACATCGTCGCAACCTCCTCCCCTCCCTTCTCATCCAGCTTTCTGCTCAGTCTCGTCCTTGTTGCGACATCCTCTCTCGCCTTTATTCTGCATACGACAATGGCGCACAAAAGCCTAGCGGTAGTGTAATGACGCAATGTCTCAAGGATATGCTCACAATTCCCAATCAAAGCCCGGTTTACATCATCTTGGATGCACTCGACGAGTGTCCAAACTCGTCCGGAATCCCATCACCTCGTGAACAAGTCCTTCACCTTGTCGGGGAGCTCGTCGACCTTCATCTACCACATCTTCATATATGCGTCACGAGTCGTCCCGAATTCGATATTCGAGCTACCCTTGAACCTTTGGCGCTTCATCGCGTGTCCCTGCACGACGAAAGTGGACAAAAGAAAGATATCATCGACTATGTGAATGCTGTAGTTTACTCTGACTCTGAGACGATGATGAAGAGATGGCGAGAGGACGATAAGAAAATAGTTGTCGAGACACTGTCAGAAAAGGCGGACGGAATGTAAGAGCGTCGTCCTAGCCTCATGATGCTTGCTCATGTCCCGAACCAGGTTTCGATGGGTGTTCTGTCAACTAGACGCGCTGCGACACTGTCTTCCGTCGAGTGTTCGGAGGACCCTAGAGGAGCTTCCGGAATCGCTAGACGAGACATACCAGCGGATCGTAATGGATATCAAGAAGGGAAACAAAGCTCATGCGTATCGTATGCTGCAGTGCCTAACGGTGGCAATTCGACCTCTTTCTGTTGACGAGCTCGCGGGACTGCTTGCTTTTGATTTTGATGCATCGATGGGAGGGATCCCGAAACTGAACCCGGACTGGCGCTGGCAAGACCATGAACAAGCGGTACTTTCAGTATGCTCAAGTTTAATCACCATCGTCGTTGCCAATGATTCCCGAGTTGTCCAGTTTTCACATTTTTCGGTGAAAGAATTCTTGATGTCGGATCGCCTCGCAAAGTCGACGAATGACATCTCGCAGTATCACATTGTGCTAGAAGATGCCAACACGGTGACCGCCCAGGCCTGTCTCGGCGTCCTACTGCGGGATTCTGCTGATCAGAACATCACCGAGAACGTTTCTCTAGCTGGATATGCCGCTAGGCACTGGGTGACTCACGCGCAGGTCGAGAATGTGGCCCCACGTATCCGTAATGGGATGCAACATCTCTTCGACCCAAACAAGCCATACTTTTCAGCGTGGGTTCGGTTGCACGATGTCGACAACTACGGATTCAGTCCCGATGACCTCGAGAACAAGAGGCAACCTCAAGTGGCGCCACTATACTATGCTGCGCTTTGTGGACTCAACGAGATAGTCACAAAACTTGTTCACGATCATCCACAGTGTGCAGTTGCTTTATGCGGTGGTTGTGGAACTGCATTACACGCGGCATCGTTTCAGGGTCACCTCCAAGTTGTACGGTCACTACTCCACTGCGGTGTGGATGTGGATGTTCGGGGCCTTTGGAACTGGACACCACTGCAGTTTGCATCGAGGAATGGATATGTTAACGTTGTGCAGTGCCTACTCGACCACGGCGCGGACGCAAATTCACGGGGCTGGAGCCATATCACATCACTGTCTCTTGCGGCAGTGTTTGGGCACCTTGACATTGTTCGGGTGCTACTTGGTCACCATGCGGATGTCAATTGCCAGGATATTGAAGGCCTGACCCCATTGCACAACGCATCATCCTATTATCACTCCAAAAGTGATCATCCCCAGGTAGTGGAACTATTACTGGAGCATGGTGCGAACCCGAATGCGCGGGATAATGACCACAAAACCCCATTACATTTGGTGCCATCTTCGAAGCTCGAAGTCGCGTGTATCCTGTTGAAGCATGGCGCTGACGTGGATGCGGAGGACAAGGAAGGAAGGACTCCATTGCTAGCGGCATTGGCGAACGGACATAACGAGATCGCGCGATTGCTGTCAGAGTGTCGTTCCAAGTGAGCACAAGTGGCAGCGTCACGAATACGTTGACTACGACGAATTTATGGTACGGTTCGCGTTGTTTCTTGTTCCTTTTACTAGTTTCTGCTCGATTTGTATACCTACCCCGGCATAGGCGCCTGATTTTGACGGCTCACTTAGTCATGTCCGACGATACATTCTCGAAGATTTAGGTTTTTTTATTGTTTTGAATCAAACGATATAGGTTCTGGTGTGTATATATATAACTTCTATAACTTCGGGTGGCTTGGAACCTGACGTGGCCTTCGCTGATGACATGACGTACGCATCCCACTGTCAGTACAGTGTCTTACGCCTTAAGGGGCGCCGGTGTCTCGCACTCATCAAAAAAATTAGGGGTCTATCCCCGCGCCCCAGCCAGTGGTACAGCATGTCGATTTATCCCCAAGATTGGCGAACGGTAAACCTCAGCGGATCCTGCGGGTTCGATCTCTCTTTCAGTTCCAGGTCTGTCCTACGACACAGTACCTAAGACCTTCCCTTCTCGGAAAACGAGCGCTCCGTCTCAAGCGCGACCCCGATCGAGTCAGCCCCGATGAGCCCATGGCCATCGCCATAGGTTTGTCCCCTGAGCGCAGAAACAACTTCATCCGCGTCAATATAATGGAAAATAGACGTTGCGAAGCGAGGGCTGTCGCCGCGGAAGCACGCTCAGCGATATTGGCGACGCCATACTTGTGCCGCGCGCGCGATCGAAGCGGTATCCATAGCGAGTCATAACCGTCGGCGGACGGTTCAAACGAGGAGTTAGGACGTGCAATAGGTTTCCTACGTCCTACCTGCAGGATGAGAGGCCGGAGGCCCTGATGAGAATGAGGTTGAGCTCGCCAAGCCCAGTCACGACTAGTCAAGTAAAGCCTTGTCCGATCGAGTCGTTGGACTGTCGTCCCTGTTGGACTGCCGTGAGCGTTGTAGATGCAGTGAGGCTTCTCCGGCGGAGCATATGAGCTGCCGTGGGATACGAAATTCGTACGGTGTTATGTGCGTGAGCCCGCTCTCAGTTCCTAGAGTCGTTCGGGACGAGACATGCTTCCCGTCTGAGAATGGGAGGGATTAAACGAAGGACGTCAGGCTCTCATAAGTGATGCCTGAGTGCAGTGCGAAGGGGAACAGAGATTCGGAATCTGTAAGAAATATTCAGACCCGGAAAGGGAGGGCTTGGACAGACAAGCGCCTGTACGATGTGCGAACGAGTACCCCTCCAAGGGCGAGGGAGGACCAACACCCGTGGCCATCAATCGCAAATTCGCTAGCCCCTTCTCTTCTCCAGCGATAAGGTCAGGGCTGACAAAGTATAGATTCAGGCAGAAAATCCTGCTACAATGTACTAGCGTGTCGCCGGCGTTCCCAGGAAGCATGTGGCCAGACTCTGAGTTTGACTACACCAGAGAAGTTCGTCCTCAGATGAAGCGGTCCGAATAAAAGCAGGGAGACACGTTTCACCCTTAGGCACAAATAGTACATATGAAGAACAGAGGACCTCCTGTTGCAGCAGTATTGCCGCTAGTCAGGAAGATGATGGTGGACGCGGAGACCAAGAGAGAGGCAAAGATGATTAGTCATCCAGTGGTTGTTTTCCGTTTCCGCCTAGTCTGGCTGCCATTATAAGTCGCTTCGAAAAAGAAATTTACTGTTTGATTCTCGATCGTACACTGAACATTATCGTCCTGCACATTTTCGCACGGCATAACAAATGAAGAAAAAAAACACAACGACCCGGAACGTGAAGGCGGCAATACCCTCCACACCTAAATTGGTCTTCAACGGACTTCCATCCCACCCCATTCCAGCACGCGGAACAACCCACTATCTGCTGCGCGTCCAGCGTCGACGCCGACCACGCCCGCCCAGAACGTTGCCCCGTCCGCTTCCGCCGCGCGCGCACGCGCCGGTTCCCAGAGTCCGAGGTCGCCCGCTGCGACTCCGCGGAACAGCATGAATACGCGCGTGACAATGTCCGGCGCTGGGGTGATGCACATCACCGCAGCCTTCTCGTACGACTCCTGAGCGATGAAGCGCAGCGCGACGTACTCATGCCTCAGCATGTCCGGCAGCCAGTATCTGGTCAAATTGTGGTCATTTTTTTTATGTTCCCACAGAAAAGAAAAAATACGAAACGTGATGAATGAGGTGCGAGCCTCGGTGTGCAGTGCGAGCGCCTTGAGCACCACGTCTAAATATCCTGGCAGCTTGCTCGTCGGGAGAAGTACCGAGTCGCCAGGGTTCACGGACGGATACGAGGGATCAAACACCTCCGTGTTCGCTATGGGAGTGGTGGTACGAGAGGCGTCCGGCGTCACAAGGTTTGATTTTGCGCTGTATCGAGGGTGGGGTGGGAGAAGGTTTTATAACTGTTCGGCGACAGAGCAGGGGGTGGCTGAACTCACATTGCTTCCCAGTATAGGTACGATACTTCCATCCCAGTTTTCTTGTCTACAAGCGTCCCATTTGGCTCCGCTGCAACCGTCCAGGTAAGGCACTGGGCTGTGTGAGGCTCTCCCGGAGGAATTGTGGTCCGCGGCGGAGGGTGGACAGCTGAAAAACGCCAGGAGGACGCAAGCGCGAGCTCTACGGTGACATCCGCAAGGCTGAAAGGCGGGTAGAGATAGATCACAGGCTTCCTACCCAGAAGCTGGTCCACCTCTAGAGTGACGGTGATGGTGTCCCCAGGGACAATACCATAAGAAGATAGGGTTCGCTCGTTGTCCAGACATAAATTCCCGAAGAGGAGCTCACTGATAGTCACCGAATAGCCTATTTTGGTCTCGATGAGCCCGAAGAGATAGGAAACCTTCTTCCCAAGTAGGGCAGGCTCGTTGATGCTAAAAGATGGGGGAGCAGAACTAGTGTTCGGTAAAAACCTGATGTTGACAGCCTGAAAGGCGCGGCTAGACTTTTGAATCCAGGATTGACGCGGAGGGTCAGGGAGTGTTGCGGACTTCCGGGGGGTATAGAACGGGTCCAGGCGCGCCTGACGGTGAGGGGGAGGAAGCCGAGGTGACGATGAATTGGGGGGCTTGGGCGACACATTTCTAGGGAAGGCCTTTTCGGGTGAGACCGGCGAGTCGCAGGCTGTGGAACTGGTGCTCTGCATTTCTAGGAAAGGTCAAGTCCGTCACTGATTGTCGCTTTTGCAACACGTCGACATACCTGGCTCTAGCGTAATAGTCACCATGTCGACAACGTGGGAGACGGTCAGCCAGAGTTCTGGAGCGATTTCTACGGGGTCGGTGTCAGGATGTCCGGGGATGGTCGCCACTAGAACCACATCGCCAGCAGAAATGCCCTGCAAGGACCGAAAGTTGCGTTTTGCGACGGAAATTAGGTTCTATCCAGACGCGTTTAGCTGTTATGACTAGTGCGCAGACAACTCACGGTATAACTGGCACAACTCACTTCAAGATGGTGGCAGTGTTTGCGGAATACAGCAAGTTTCCTGTCGCGATACCTCAGGACGAGAATGTCTCGGGGGTTGAAGGCCATGACGAAGAAGAGATGCAGCTAACCGTGGAGATTCACATACGCCACATATTCCCACCTCGCTTGTAATGGAAGGGTGGTAACTCTTTCGGGTGTGACAACAGAAGTAAGTAAGGGGAAGGAGACGGCGCTAGCGCAGTCGTCTATTCTCCAGCATATCTAGTCGCGAAGAGCGCAAAGACAATACAGCTGCTAGGCTTGTACCTAAGTCAGCCACCGCTCAGGTCGCCGAGTACCCATCGGACTCTTGAGATTAGATTCATCAGTTTTATTATTATTTCAGTTTGGCGCGTGCATACTTACACGAGGCAGTGCCCCTTCAATCGGGCGCTACATAATTAGGTGGTGATTCCGACCCGGGACTCGGACTATTCCGGTCTGTCCCTCTGTTTCGACGGGCACTCTTATCACATATCAGCTCGCCTGAATTGCGGTTACTATGTCTCAGACATCCTCCACAACTACGTCTTCCTCTAACTTCCGCACCATCTTCGTCGCTGCCCTGAAAGAGTATGAGAAAAATACAAAGACCGACATGCCAGTGCATGACACGGCGATTGTCCATCGGATTCAGAGTGGGCCTCCCGTAGGCACTGGTGCAACGAAATTATTTCTTCACTGATACATCTATATTCCGGAGCATGTTACAGGACAAAAACCGGTCGGTCGTAGCCATTTAAGTAAGTAGAACGAGGAGGGGGGTGAAGTAGTATGAGGGTAGCGTCGTATACATGTAGTATATGGCTTGGGCCCCTTTTTAAAGCATGCCAAGATGAGGTTAGTTGTCGTGGTCGAAGGCCTTACGGCGTAGAACTATGAAAGTTCTTTAAGTAATAGAATCATCCCAAAACCAACGGTCGGATCTAGCTTCGGGTTCCCAGGCAACCAACTTGAAGGAGCTTGGGCGGCGTTGGACCGGCTTCAATATGTGCGCAGGGTATGCTTGTTCGAGGAATCGGAGTAGGGTCTGGGGGCCTTTGAAGGTGCCAAAGAGGTCGCATAGGGTCACGCGGCGGCGATTAAGTTGTCGATTCTGGCGAATGCTGCGCGTGCAGCCGAGAATAAGATGCAGTTGTGGAGTATGTGGGCAGCAGTACGTTCTTCATAGCCACATAATGGCCCACATTCGCAGATAACGTCGAGTGGGAGTCGAAGGAGGAAAGAGAGCAGGAGCTGGAGCAGGAGCTGGAGCTGGAGCTGGAGCAGGAGTTGGAATCGGAACGAGAGCAGACAACACGAGGGAAGGCCGCTCACGAGAAGGACGATAGGAGCACACACACTTCGCCCACCCATCCCACCCACCATACTCATCCCCACAACTCGCAGGACTCAAATTCAAGATACGAAAGGGAGGGACGGAAGACGTAGGAAGCATGCCATACAATTACGATCAAGACTCGGTTCGGCAAGCACCTCACGCCACGGCGACAAGATCGCCCCGTAACTCTCAACGCTTGACGGGAAGCCAAGCC
>Ga0137385_10000450_pt1 | contig 33516 bp, 37 predicted proteins | sample SagtaG_FD_104921 | JGI IMG/M metagenome (GOLD analysis project Ga0137385, IMG submission 104921) | Vadose zone soil microbial communities from Sagehorn Ranch, Mendocino, California, USA - Sage2_R_80_16 metaG | ecosystem: Environmental > Terrestrial > Soil > Vadose zone | place: USA: California... | reverse complement strand
TATTATCTGGAGAAGCTCACCTCAGAAGCTCAAGGCGTTCGCGGCGTGAGCAGCACTGCAATCAGTACCTCTCAGGATCCGGATGCGTGGGCAATTAAATTCATAGATGTGACGCGGTTGCAACCTATTTTGGAGGCTTTTGACGACGATGCGTCGGGGTTCATCACCATCACAGAAATGAATCGCTTTACCAGTTCCCGACCGATCGAGTGGAGGTTAGTCTCGCTTTCGAACTGAGTAGATATCACCTTATGAGTCGAAGCTTGCCCCACTGGGTAGCTTTCTGGGCAGTTGGTGAGTTGTGTTCGTCGTGTCATTAGAGTGCCTTGCTGAGTACCGAGCAGGATACAGGGCGTCTATCATCGGCTATGCCAACAAGATAGAAGAATTATTTGCCAAGATGGAAGGAATTCGCGCCGAAGTGCTCCCTCCCAATCGAAAGTCTATCGACGAATATTTCCACTTCGGTTGGAAGTTCGTTCACACACTGACCGCTGCCGTCACCCCGTCGGTACCTGAACCTGGCACAAGTAATTTGGATAGATTCAAATCATATCTCGAAGAAGAGGAGGCCCGACTAAGCACCAATCTGAAGGCTGTAGACTACATTATTGATGGCACAGATACTCTCACACTCATTACGGGTGTGGGCCGCATTGAGAAGGTTGGTGCGAGGCAATACATTCAATAACCGCTCGTCTCAACTATGCTCTGTGCTCTGCAGACCGTCTTTCCTCTAATCTACTTGCTGATGAAGCGCCACTATGAGATCATGCGAGCCATGCGGACCAAGGTTTTGGACCCGCGTGAGCTTGGGTCAGGTATGGGGAGTTTCTTCAATATGGAAGATGCCATTCGATACCGCATGGATGACCTCACGAGTACATCTTCCTCAAATTCCCTAGCTGTCTCTGTCGCTTACATGGTCGATGCACCCAGACATCTTTTCCCATCAAAAACTTGACCCAGAGAAGCAGTTCCAGAATTTCGCTTATGGAATTGTAGGTTATCCCGTTTTCTTCCTTACCCCGTCTACTCTCTGAAGTGTCCATAGTTCAAGTATTTCCATAATGAGAAAGATCTATGGTCTTTAGACTATGTCCGAACTCTCGATCCACCAGTTATATCATACAACGATACAAACGAAGACCAAGATGTCAGACTACAAGATATATTGAAACATGAGTATAAGGACGAGCTGGCTCTTGATGACTGGGTCTATGACGGACATTCGATTGACGACACTCCAGATTATCGCGATATTGAGCCGCCATTAAAGGACATGTACGCTCTCCACTTTTATCCATCTGCCTCCTCTGTTCTGATTCTCATATCTGTGTTTTTAAGTTTAGGGCACTGGAACGGTTACTTTTATGAAGACGACGGTACCCGAGAAACCAGCGGACATTTCTCAATGATGACGTTTGTACTCGAGCCCGCCGATGGGAAGCGTGAATTCAAGGCGAACGCCTGGTCTATCGGAGGACGCCACACGATCACTGGGTCTTGGTCCAAAGGCGAAAACAGTACCACGGAGATCAAGTTTATGACGACGTTCGAAAATGTATCTTGGCCTACGATCTCCTTCAGTGGCCGGTTCGATGCAGAACGCGATGCCTTAACCGGTACCTGGGGCTGGTTCTATTCTGCGGATGCTGAGACCTCGATTGGACTGATGGAATTCCGACGAATTCCCCCTCGCTATCTCACAGTATATCCTAGTATCAAGGAACTCTCGGAGAACAAGTCTCGTGCGTTGTGGGGGTTCGCAATCGCGGCTGTGCGCAACGACGTGCGTCGGGATCGTTGGTCGTGGTCCTACTTTTCCCAACGTCGGAAGGATCGAGAGACGGTGATCTCCCTGGGAAGCCGTTGCTTTTTTCACTTTGGGACGCCAGCCGACTACGAGGAGTTTGAACCGTTCAGTGCTGCTGCACAGCGACTGACAGCAGCCGACGCCTGCTTCTATATCTCCAAGATCAGTCGCTCACTTGCGTATGCGCAGGTACACGTGTGAGTTTCGGATTTGGTACGTTCTTGCTCCGGTGCTGACAGACTATAGGAACACATGTGATTGTTGTCGAGGCAGCATTGTCGGGGCTCGGTTATTTTGTCTTGATTGTGACCAAAAGGACACGGAATTTAATCCTCTAGACCTGTGCTGCGCTCAAGAGTGTATGGCTGCGCGCATAACCCATCGCCAAGACCTTAAAGTCCCACACGAACCGAGTCACAGGCTCGTAAAAGTTCGTGCTGTTGTCTTGCGGCGTCAACTTGGCCGTATCCATACTGCGGCACTTGCAGCGTTCGAACGCGTGCAGGCACTCTGCGCGAAGATTGCCGAACCTTCCCAGCGATTAATGGAGAAAGATGAGGATGGAGAGGTGACCAGCCCATATAAGGAGACCCCGTCGAGCCCCGAACCTACACCCGAAGAGACTCCGTCCGAACCAGATAATGGCCAGCCGGATGACACTCCTGACGCTCCTGACGACCCTACGGCCGAGGCCGAAGACGGTGATGGCACTTCCCAAGGCTCGAAGGACGAGAATCCGCAAGACGGGACACAGCCTCAGGACAGCGACTCACCCTCATGTACGAAGTGCGAGGGTCGTCTTTCGTTCCCGTGCTGGTACTGCATCTATTGTGAAGGTCAGCCTCGAAGATTAATTTACTCGCCCCGCATGTTGATGTGGGATCCCACACTTTTAGACAATTTATTCCTGTGCGACGCGTGCGACGGAGAAGGCGCCCCTGAGCTGATGCGAAGCTCCGGGAAGCATACTGAGGATCACCACCTCATTCGCTGTCTTGCGCCGGAGAAGGAGGATAATACGCTCTCTTCAACTGAGTTGCGTCTGATCTCGTTGGAAGACCGGCTCAATGGCATGCAGTCTCGCTTCGATAACATGCAATCTCGCTTCGATGATCTTGGCCAAGACCTTACCAGTCGCATTGGAAATATGGAGCAACTCCTTCACAGGCTTGCCGCCGCCGTGACTGCCGGACGCTCTGCGTAGTTAAATCCTTTCTTACATTTAGTCTCCAGCGTGGACAGCCAGGACAGTAGTTGTAGTGCCGGTCTTTGCAGCACTCAAGCAGTTCTCCCACCCCCTCACTTTCTATTATTGCAACGATTTTGTGTTGTCGTAATTTCTAATCTCGATTTGCCACCAACAGACATCACCCAACTGTATTTATCATTAGGCTCTTTACTGCAACTACGAAATAGACTGGAATAAGTCATTGAAAATTTTCTTAGAGGAAAAACTAGGACCGCGGTCCTTGCGCGGTCCTTGTTGCCGCGGTCGAGCAACTGAACTTTGTAGGTCCACCTTTGCTGGCCCAGTCGGCCCGGAGTCGCCCGACGCTTCGTCATGTGTGGCTGCGCACCTTGGCCCAACAGCAAGACTCGGACAGCTAAATCGACCACTGGCAGCCTAATTCCCGCCACTGTGTCGTGGCCTGCCGCTTACCGTACTGCTTCTCAGTCTGGATTTAAGTTCAGTTGCTTGCAATCCTTCGGAGACTGCTGTCTCGTAGTTCTAATGGTGAAGCTGGTTACTTGGCTGGTTAAGTCGCGCGCCAAGCAGCTTCCGAGGGCGCACAGGGCAGGGCAGAACCAGTTGGGCGATCTGCAGAACCTGGCGTCTCGGCTAAAAACACCGATGGGGTTACGGAAGAAAATAATTCAATTGACATGAACTGTTGTTTGTCCCATCCAACAAAACGGCTGACAGTTGCCTGAGTGCTGAGCGCCTACAACTCGAATTTCCCCAATCCTGCACGACAATCATTCTTTGACCGGCCCTGAAATGGGCGCCCCGATGAGTCTGGGTGTCTCTAGCGCTTCGCATTATTGGCCAATTGCTGGTGGTCTCCTCTTGTCCTGATCTTCGTCGTCCTCTTCCAACTGTGACGTTTAACCAACTCTTGAAGACTTGGACACCTTTCCAAGGCAGCCAGCCGGGATCTGGGCTCTACTCAACTATGCCTTTCTTCAGCCTGTTACGAAAGTCCAACCAACCGAGCCTCGCACGTCCTGCCTCTGCTGATGTGGCAAGCGACCCTTTCTCTGCAAACCCTGATGAATTACCCCAACGTCGAAGAAAAACCGAACCGACTCCCTCCTTGCCTCGCCCTTGGAGGAGGAAGGCAGCATCCACCGTTACTCGTGCCAGCTCGTCTCCGCCGACGGGACCCGCACTCCCCGTAACACCAAAGGTCGAAAGCCCCGCATCCGACGCTGCTATACGTGAAATTCCCACTCCAATGCCTCTTCCCACTGGTTCTGGTGTCTTTCTCACCAATCTAACTATGGTACCTCCCACGGAAATGATACAAGCTATAAGTCCTGTGCCAGACCTGTTGGCCGCAACGTGGGATAAGGTAAAGGAAGGTCCGAAAGGTGTCAGCATGGATCGGAGTCTCGACGTTCTTGGTGCTCTACTCCCTCAAATCGCGACGGGCAGCCAGACCGGCGTAATGCCGTGATCGCGCTCGAGACGAACGGTTCCGCATGCTTCTATCATTCGGTTGCCACGAACCACCACACACCTGCCAAGGAGGCACCAACGGGGGATGACACGGTGGATGGACAAAAAGCGCGGCGTCCGCGTTGCGCATGTATCCGAGTTGGAGGTCCAAAGCCGCCTCCCTTGGACATCAGAACAGTCTTCAGGCGTAGTGCAGATCGCGCTGGACCGATCGTGAGGTGTGAAGTACGTGACTGTCCACGATGAGGTGACGATGCAGCTCGCTGGGCGGTGAGCGGCTAACATTTCCGCGCTATGGCAGTATGAGGTGATGAAAGTTGAACGTTCGAGCTCGAACAGATGAGCACAAGTCCTTGATGCAGCTGGCATGCTCAACTGCGCTGGTCCCCGCATATGAGCGCGAACTCTTGACGCGGCTGGTACCGCCATCTGCATCCAAGAAGACCCTTGTATTCGTTGTCTGCGGTGGGTTCAAGATATCGGAACAGATTAGATAGAGAGCTCGAAAAATGTTAGAGAAGTTTAAAGGGCGTGTGGAGAATGGGATATCGTGATTGTCGGGAAGCATTTTCATGAGCTCCCTCGTACTTAGACTAGACAAAAACTTGAATAAGGAGGCCAGGAACCGATGCTGTATCCGTCGATATGGAGTTACGGTATTATCTGCTCACCTGCTACTGTATCATCCTGGGCAGGCTGAGACCATTTTCCAGTGAATCCATGGTATAAACAAACAAAAATTTGCATACTGACTAAGATACTAACTTTTCTGGGTACACCTCCCAGATCCGCCGTTACTAGGCTAAGTAGAAAACAGAGAACAAGGATGATGGCACAGATTTCAGCGCGTGGACGTACTTCAATTCAGTCGTAGAAATTCGCAATCACTGGAATGTGTCTGGACTTTCGGATTGAAGTGGATGGTATTGTGTGAAATACCTGCAGACACCTAGGCGCCCATCTATTAATAGAAGTAAAGAGATGGCCAACAGCATAACAGCTAAATCGACCAGTCTAATTCCCGCCACTGAGTCATGGCCTGACGCTACTGCATCCCCGTTCAGTTGCATTGTAATCCTTCGAGGACTGCTGTCCCGTAGTTAAAGGTGAAGCTGGTTAAGTTGCGCGCCAAGCAGCTCCGAGGGCGCAGAGGGCAGGGTCTAGAACCAGTTCGGCAATCTCCAAAACTGGGCGTCTCGGCTAAAAATACAGATGTGACGAAGGAAGAATAATTCAATCAACATGAAGTTCCCTGGACCCTGTTGCCTGAGCGTCTAGTACACGAATTTTCCCAATCCTGCACGACAATCATTCCTTGACTGGCCCTGGAATGGGCGCCCCGGTGAGTCAGGGCGTCTACAGTGCTTCTCACATCAGCCAACTGCCAGTGGTCGCCTCTTGTCCTGGTCATCGCCGTCCTCTTCCAACTGTGACGTTCAACCAACTCTTGAAGACTCGGACACCTTCCCAACGGCAGCCAGCCGGGATCTGGGCTCTACTCAACTATGCCTTTCTTCAGTCTGTTACGAAAGTCCAGCCAACCGAGCCTCGCACGTCCTGCCTCTGCTGATGTGGCAAGCGACTCTTTCTCTGCAAACCCTGATGAATCACCCCAGCGTCGAAGAAAAACCGAACCGACTCCCTCCTTGCCTCGCCCTTGGAGGAGAAAGGCAGCATCCACCGTTAGTCGTGCCAGCTTGTCTCCGCCGATCGAACCCGCACTCCCCATAGCACCAAAGGTCGAAAGCCCCACACCCGACGCTGCTATACGTGAAATGCCCACTCCAATGTCTCTTCCCGCTGGTCCTGGTGTCTTTCTCACCAATCTAACTATGGTACCTCCCGCGGAAATGATACAAGCTATAAGTCCTGTGCCAGACCTGTTGGCCGCAACGTGGGATGAGGTAAAGGAAGGTCCGAAAGGTATCAGCGTGGATCGGAGTCTCGACGTTCTTGGTGCGAACGAAAACTTCTCTGGCCAAGCAGGATTCTGATTCTGGTCCCCAGGTGACGCCATTACTGCCGCACAAAGCAACGCTACGCCGTTCACACCATTAATCACAGCAGCGGCAAGCGCCGTTGGGCAGACTGACATTGGCAAGGCCGTAAAGGAGGGAATAGACCACTTTTTCGATGGTATGCCCGTTCTCATGAACGCTTTGGATGAATTGAAAGCCTTGCATCCGTTCGTCGGTGGTACGTCTACGCTACGTTGAGAATTCATCCATGGTAACCGGGAAATAGTCGTTGTCCTGGCGTTCACGGCTGTCTACACCCTGGAGCAGAAGCGTCGTGACAATGAAAAGAAGATCATCGCGCTCTATGTTGAGATGAAAAATATGATGGGCGTTTTGCTCCTGTGCGTGCAGGTATTTACCCATTATACTGTGCTGTGCTTATAGCTTTTCAGCCTCCGAGATGTGAAAAATGACAAGCTCATCGCACCAGACGGAAGAAGCATCGAGGATCGCTTGAAGTCTCTCGTAGAGCGTACCGCGGACGACATCAAGAAGTGTTCTAATGTGTGCGACACGTACGCTAAGAAGAAGCTTTTGGCAAAGGTGTTCCTGGGTCCGGTCTGGGATGACAAACTACTCAGCTGGGTGACGGTCTTCTCGAAGCGTCGGCAGGAATTCGAGTTCGAGCTATCGATTCACACAAGTCAAGGTGTCGACAAGGCCAATGTCAAGCTGGATGTCATCGGCGATGCAACGAGAGCACTGGATGAAAAGTTCGAATACCCACGCACTTGATCTAATTATGTGCTGAACCGTGATACAGGATAGACGCTTTGAAAGCTATGTTCGAGCAATTCGTCAGCCCTGAGCAGAAACAGCTTGCGGTGACTGTTGCTGCAAATGGCGGTGTGAAGGCGCTCAGGAACAACGACAAGATGCTGCTTGCACTCGAGAAAACTGCAAGCAAAGCCCTAAGCGCACCTAGTGCTGAAGGGCATCGGCAACCTCGGGCGATGGCTAGTGATACGAATACAAACGCCGATGATCTCAGGACGGACATTTTCGAGGACCCCGACGCTGCGGTGGAAAAGAACCAGATCGTGTACTTCCGCAAATTCGAAGCGCAGAAGCGCCAGATCATTGACGAGCTGACATTCGTTGTCAAGCGGGAGAGTGATCGCGTCATCCAAGAGATGAAAGGCGGACCACACGAGCGGATTCGTGACCGTGTATGTGTTTTCTACCCTTCACTTAAACGCGTAGTCATCAGTCGGCATTCTCTCCAGACAATTCACGAGATTTGGACCGAAATGGTAGATATGATAGTGTCGTTTGAGACCGTTGACATTGATTGACTCTTTAGGGCTGGCGCGGGAATGTCAAAGCGCGACATTTTGTGCTTGCTCTCCGAGACCATTACCTTGAGAAACTCGCCGCGGAAGCTGAAGGCGTCCCTGGCATGGGTGCTGCTTCAATTAATAGTTCCCGGAACCCGGATGCGTGGGCAATCAAGTTTATTGATGTGACGCGTCTGCAGCCTATTCTAGAGGCATTCGATGATGATGCGTCTGGGTTTATCACGATCTCAGAAATGAATCGCTTTACCAGTTCTCGGCCGGTTGACTGGAGGTTAGTCTCGCTTTAGGATCGAGTGGATGTCATCTCATGAGTCGCAGCTTGCCTCACTGGGTAGCTTTCTGGGCAGTTGGTGAGTTGTGTTCATCGTGTGATCAGAGTTCCCTGCTGAATATCGAGCAGGATATAGGGCGTCTATCATCGACTACGCTAACAAGATAGAAGAATTACTTGCAAAGATGGAAGGAATTCGCGCCGAAGTGCTCCCTCCCAATCGGCGGGCTGTCGACGACTACTTCCGCTTCGTTTGGGAATCCGTTCATTCACTAACTGCTACCGTGACGCCGCTTCAACCCGAATCTGGTCCAAGTAGTTGGGATAGGTTCAAATCGCATCTCGAAGCAGAGGAGGTTCGACTAAGCGCCAATCTGAAGGCTGTAGACTACACCATCGATGGCCTGGATACCCTCACACTTATTACAGGCGTGGGCCGCATTGAGAAGGTTGGTGCGAGGCAACATATTCACCAACGCGCTCGTCTTAATTGTATTCTGCAGACCGTCTTTCCTCTAATCTACCTACTGATGAAGCGCCACTACGAGATCATGCGAGCCATGCGGACTAAAGTACTGGACTCGCGTGAACTTTGGTACAGCGTGGAAAGCATTCTCTACGTAAAAGATGCTATCCGATACCGCGTCAATGACCTTAAAAGTACGTCGCCTTCATTTTCGTTATCTTGCTTGGCAGCGCCGAGACGATCAATCCATACAGACATATTCACTCAGCAAAAGCACAATCCTGAAAAGCAGTTCCAGAATTTCGCTTATGGCATCGTTAGTTGCCGCTTTCTCTTCTGGGATGTTCCTCCTTCTGACGCGAGTACAGTTCAAGTATTTTCACAGCGAGAATGATTTGTGGTCTGCAGACTATGTCCGGAATCTCGACCCGCAAGTCATACCATACGACGATACCAACGAAGATAAAGACGTCAAACTGGATGAAATTTTGAAGTATGAGCATAAGGACGAGTTGGCTCTTGCTGACTGGGCCTATGATGGTCATTCAATTGACGACACTCCAAATTATGGCGATGTTGAGTCGCCACTAAAGGACATGTACGCTCTCCACTTCTATCTGCCTGCCTCTGTTCTGATTATCTTATCTGTGTCTTTTCAGCTTAGGGCACTGGCATGGTTACTTTTATGAGGACGACGGTATCCGAGAAACCAGCGGAGTTGACACAATGATAACGTTTGTCCTCGAACCCGCCGATGGGGAGCAAGAATTAAAGGCGAACGCCTGGTCTAACAGAGGACGCCACACGATCACTGGGTCTTGGTCCAAAGGTGAAAACGATATCACAGAGTTCAAGTTCAAGATGACGTACCAGAGTCTTTGGTCTGCGATCTTTTTCAGTGGCCGGTTCGATGCAGGGCGTGATGCCTTGACCGGTGTCTGGGGCCTTTCTGCGGATACTGAGAACTCGGGTGGACCGATGGAGTTCCGACGAATTCCACCTCGCTATCTGACAGTATACCCTACGATCAAGGAACTTTCGGACAACAAGTCTCGTGCGTTGTGGGAGTTCGCAATCGCGGCTGTGCGCAACGACGTACGTCGGGAACGTTGGTCGTGGTCATACTTTGCCCAACGTCGTGACGACCGGAAGGCGGTACTCTCCTTGGTCACCCGCTGTTACTTTGGGGAACCGCTCGACAGCGAAGAGAGCGGACGGTGCTGTGCGGTTGTTCAGCGGCTGACATCTGCGGATGCATGCTTTTATAGTTCGAGGGTTGACCGCATACGGGCCAATACATGGGTACACGAGTGAGTTTTGAATCTGGCACGTTCTGGATTCCTTGCTAACGCAGATCGTAGGAATGCATTCTGTGATTGGTGTGGAGGCCGGATTGGCGGGGCTCGACTGTTCTGTCTTGATTGTGTCATCAAGGGCACCGAGTCTCACAACACCGTAGATCTCTGCTGTGCGCCGGAGTGTGCGACTGCGCGCATCACCCACCGCCAAGACATCGAGGCTCCACATGAACCGAATCACAGACTTGTCAAAGCCCGCACCACCGTACTGACACGCCAGCACGGCCGTGCATATACCGCGGCACAGAAGGCATTCACCCAAGTAGAAAACGTCTGCAAGAGGATCGCGGAGGCTTCTCAACAAGCACAAGAGAAAGAGGAGCAGACCGTTCCAGACGCGGAGACCGCGTTGAGTCCTGAGGACGTCCCCTCTGAAACACCACCCGAAGACAACAAACCAGAGAATGGTCCTGATGTCCCGGAGGATACGAAGAGTGGAGCCGAAGGCGCCGAGGACACGCCCCAAGAACAGGAGCAAGAGACCCCACAAAATGCAGAGCAGGCCCCGGCCCCGGCCCAGGACAGCGATCTACCCTCATGTGGCAAGTGCAAGGGACCTCTTTCCTTCCCGTGCTGGTATTGCGTCAAATGCGAAGGTCAGCTCTCATCGGACGCGCTGCTGTATTTGGGTGTGTTGTTGCTGAAGCCTTTTTATCAGACGACCTTTTCCTATGCGAGGCGTGCGAAGGAGACGACGTGTGTCCTGAGTTGATGCGCAGCTCCGGCAAGCATACTGAGGACCACCACCTCATTCGCTGCCAAGCTCCGAAGACCGTCGATGACGAGACTTTTTCGACGGAGCAGCGACTCATATCGCTTGAAGACCGACTCAACAACATGCACACTCGCATCGAAACAATCGAGCAGCTCCTCCGCCAGCTCGCAGAGGCTGCCTTGAGCTCCCCGCGGACGTGAGCTCCATCTGCGGCAGTGACGCAGTATGTTTTTTTTTCTCTCTCTATGTTGATCGCAGCGGGACTTATTACATACAGTATTGGACCCGTGGAAAATTTCCGGTTTGGATGCTATCGATAACCCTATACCTGGGCCGCCGTGAACTCTACCTTTGTGTTGGGATTGTGGTATCATCATGAATAAAATTTATTATATAGTGGCACTGGCACCAGTGGTGCAAGCGAGGTGTCTCCGCAATGTACGTGTGGGGTAGGAGATTACAGCTATTTTGAAAACCGTCTGCGTCGCAGCCCAGAAAGGCGACCAACACTCCGCTATACAACCGCTTCTCCCCCCACCCTTCGACAGGACATGCATTTGTCCAAGATAACGTTTTTAGACGCTTTCGCGGTCGTAGTTTTTGTAACCCTTGTTACTGTCTTCGGTTACCGATGCAGAAGGGACCACCTCCCCCATCCCCCGGGACCACGGGGTTTGCCACTAATCGGTCACTTCCTAACCTTTCCGAAGAACTTCGTATGGCTCACGTTCACTGAGTGGGGTCAACAATATGGTAGGTCACGTTGGTTACCCATTCCGCTCTGGGCTGATATCGGGAGCCCACAGGCGAGATCGTGTCCGTCAAAATTCTCAGACAGGTAATAGTCATCCTCAACTCCCCAAAGGCGGCCAAGGACTTGCTCGAGAAACGCGGAAATATCTACTCTGACCGTCATCTGATGCCATTTTACCAAATGTATGCGTCCACCGTCTTTTCCTGTTCGTGTGAATAACGATACGTGACGTCAGGATGGGATGGGAATGGTTTCACCCAACCACCCCCTGTGGAGATTATTGGCGGGAGGGGCGCAAGATACTTGATCGTAGTCTCCGAGCGGGCGCAGTGATGCAGTACCGTCCGATGCAGCTCGCGAAAACGCATGATTTCCTCTATCAGCTCTTGTCTGACCCCGAGTCCTTCCACCGACAAATCGGATTGTGAGTAACCGTCATCTCTCACCACCGCTTTGACTTTATCTGCGCGTGAAGGTATCAGGCGAAGCTGTTGATGTCGCTGGTATATGGATACGATGTGAAAGGCTATGATGACCACCTGCTTGCCGTAGCGCGGAAGATGGCCGAACTTGGAAGTGCGGTCCTGCCTGGGACAGTCCTCGTCAACGAGGTACCGCTCTGTGAGCCACGGAGACTCCACTTGACCCGCATGACAGACCCAATTATGAATTTCAGTGAGACATATCCCCGCGTGGGTCCCGTGGTTGAGCTACAAACCCGCAGCTCGGGCAGGCTACAATGCCGGACAGGACGTGCTCCGCTACCCCATGCAGTTCGTCAAGGACGGACTCGTGCGTTTTATGTCTGTGCGAAGCGAAAGCGTATCTCTGAGTGACGACCGCCTTCGCCAACCATACAGAAAAACGGCACGGCCCGCTCGTCCTTGGCACTCGAAAATCTGCAGGAAATCGAGAAAATGCCTGCTGAGCAGAGAAAAAACGCGGAGACTGTGTTGACTGGAGTACTCGGATCGATGTATACTGGTGAGCGACCCTTACTTTTCTTTTCGACGCTTGTTATCGGTACTGAAGTCGTACTCTCGCGGAAGCTGGTTCGGACTCGGTAAGAGGAATACGTGGATTTACCCAACGTAATGGTGGAGTTGATCTCCTACTCAGTCGGCACTAACCATACTCGCGTTCTTCCGAATCCTTGTCTTGTATCCGGAAGTTCAGAAACGGGCGCGGAAGGAACTTGACTCAGTCACGGGAGGCCTGCGTCTCCCCGATTACAACGATCGTCCACGTCTCTCGTATATTGATGCATTGTGCAGAGAGGTGATGAGGTGGAGTATGGCGACGCCTGTCGGTTGGTGGTCCCTCTTTTTGTGAGGACTATTTGGAGATTGAGGCGGATAAATATCTCCAGGCGTTCCTCATGCGACGACCGAAGACGATGTTTACGAGGGTTATTTTATTCCTAAGGGTTTGTTGTTCTATCATGACTCCCACTGGGACGGCGTCAGGACGCTGAAGCCACGAACATAGGTTCCATCGTGATCGCGAACGCATGGTAAGCACAGAAGATCTTCCTACACCCTCGCTCAGATGACCTTTGCCGGAAAGGGGCATGCTTCACGACCCCATTGCTTACCCGGAGCCATTCTCCTTCCAACCCGAACGCTTCCTTGCTTCCGATGGAAGCTTCCGCGACGACCCCTTGTTAACCTCGGCTTTTGGCTTCGGTCGGCGACTGTGCCCCGCTCGCCACTTTGTCGACTCTAGCTTTTTCATCGCAGTCTCGTGCATCCTCGCCGTATTCGATGTCAGCCCTCCCAAAGATGAGCACGGGAACGAACTTCCCGTTGAGCTCAGAGACAGTGGCACTAACTCGAGGTACGGACGAAATAGTTGGCTCGGACTAGCGTGTGGCTTTCCCGCTGACGCTCACCCTTATGTAGCCGCCCATTAGGCTTCAGATGCACCATAGTACCCAGGGATAGTCGCGCGAGGGAGCTTATTATTGCAGCTAACATGGCTGTTTGACGCGAGGACTAGTAATCCCCTGACCAGCAGTATGCGGCGTAGATCAGATCTAAGAAGCACCCGCAAGTTTTGTCTTTTATATGTGAATATCGACTTGGCATCTCCTAGGGTCTCGTGTATGTAGCTGTACAGTGTGGTCTTTAGTTTGATCGGCGCCTCGATCGGCGCCTCTTTTTTGTTCGTGTCTGTATGATCGGTCCGGCCGGTCCGGGGTCAAATGAACTAATGAACCCATCAGTTATCTCTTTTTTCACAAACGTCTACAGTTTTCAAAATAGCTGTAACAGTTCATGCCTTTGAACCTGTTTCTTACTTAATGGTAATTTATATTCAGGATATATGCGATGCGATTATCAGAGCACAAAATGTGATGCATAGTCCGAGATTAGCCGTGCGAGGTTGGAGAAGACCTGACCAGAAAGAGTCTGAATGTGTATATAGAGGTGGCTCGAAAGGAACGTGAAGTTGGGCAAGCTCAAAAGTCCGAGGCTTATCAAGTCCGTTAAAACAAAAAGTCTGTAGCACCCGTATCGTATCTATGCGTGACTCAGAAGACCTCGGTCTATCGCGGCGTTGATGGTAGCCTTCCGCGGAGATAGGTCCACACCGAACAGTTCTTCCAGTTTCCGTCGAATCTCGCGCTTCGTGATGGAGTTGAGGTCCGCGTCGCGTAAAAGTGTTTGCACGGCACGGTCAATGTCCGCGTCCGACGGCCCAGTCGCACTGAATTCGCCCGCGGCATCAGACCGTGAAGTGGGTATTGCAACATCGAGGTAGTTCGTCGGTGGTCGCGAGAACGATTGATGATAGGTCTGACCTCCATCTGTCTGTGGATGGCCATAACCGCCATTGGGGGTGTTCCGTCCGGATTGATATCCGGGTGGAGAGGCATAGGCTCCGTTGCCGAGTTGCGATGGAGACGGCGAGAAGCTACGGGGATAGTTGGGTTCGTAGTATGTCTCGCGACCATAAACTGAGGTGCGTGATTCTGGATAGCCATCGTTCTTAAGCTTCGTTGGGGGAACCCACGACCCTATGCTATGGTTCGACCCCTTATCCCATAGCTCGTTTTCCTGGAGAGTTTCTCGTTAGACGTACGTAGAAACTGAATTTGAACATCTAACTCACATAATCATTCCATGACTTCAACGGGATCGAGCGGGGGTCGAATTTGCCTTCATCCTACGAGTTCAAGGTAAGCCAGTGGATACTTCGATCGTCGAAAAAGTGGGGTACATACGTGGACGATCATCTTCTTACCAGCCTCGCCCATGACGATACGTGTCTGACCCCACGAGAAATCGTCCATCCTCCAGAACGAGTACAGCGGAAGGAGGAACGAGAACGCAGGAATTGCAAATATGTAGAATATCATCCAGCCAACCATGTCCCATTTGCGGCGGAGAATAAAGACCAAGGCTTGGAGACCGTACACTGCTGCGATCAATATCAAGGACAGAGTCGGAATGGCCTTGTGTTCGCCGACCGTCAGAACGACCAGATAGACGATCTGAAAAAGATTGAGCAACGTCAGAGGAACGACAAGGAGAGATTATACGTACATATGCGACCGAGACAGGTTGAATAATAGTGGACAAGAGGTCGATCATGACGATGAAACGCATGGAGAAACAGCAGAAGCCACAGAGCCTGTCAAGGAATATCAACTCGCCGAGGTTGTGTACTGTGGAGTTGATCCAGCGACGACGTTGCGACAGCAGCACCTTCCAGTCGTCCGGTGCGACAGTGTAGGCATGCGCGTCACGGACGAACTGAGTCTTGAAGTTCGAGAAGTGTTTGAGGAGTAGTGTAGTCAGGTAGCGATCTTCACCTAGGTGCAGAAGATTCTTCATGTGTAGCGTGTCGACTCGGTTTTCGGCATAATCCGTTACTAGTTGGTTGGCGACGAGCAGAGGTTTATGGGTGTCGGGCGTGCGCAGACGATAGAGCGAGAAACATCCGGGAAGACAGGTGACGGATCCGAACAAACTCTCAAATGCCTTGGCCAGGTGATGTGAGATGAAGTACTCGTATACCTGCATCATGGTGATGATCGACTGTTTGGCGTTAGCCAGTCCAGTCTCACCGCAAACAGCGATGAGCTTTTTATCGTGAATCATTCTACCCGGCAATTAGGAAGCGAGCCACGCCAGAATTCCAGTAAGACTCACGCAGAAATCAACCTGTTGACAGACATTGGATCCACCACGGTATCGGCGTCTACGGTAAACAGATACTCGTAGAAAGACGGGTTAACACCGATGACGTTTTTGATCTGGTGGTACATCTCTAGTTCCATTGGACTCATCGGGGCATTGAAGTGAACCTGGGCAAGCCACTATTAAAACCAGTCGCGGTATAAGTAAAAGCTCAGGGGCTCACCTTGTTTAGGAAGTTCATGAGCATGATTTGCGAATCTCTCTTGCCGCGATTCCCGGGCCGCGAGCGCTCAGTCGGTTTGCCGATCTTCACGAGGACCATGTACGGCACGACGTGGCCGTTCGTCTCATATAGCCCAGAGTATACCTTACCCATATTATGTTGTTTCGCGCCTTCACCCAGCGACTGGAAGCTTAGCGGCTCGGGGTCCTGGTTGGGGTCTGCACCTAAAATGTCCAGCGCGATCCGTGGCGTAGGTTTGTCGTTGCCGGATCCAACAATCATACCGTCACAGATAATGACGAGCAGCTTACGCTTGTCGTCGTACTTCAGCTGCGCGAGTGAGTCGATGGTCCGCCTGAGAGATGCGTCGCCCTCTGTGTAACACGGAACCTGGCAGATTACAAATTTGTCATGATCCTCAGGTGCACGCGGTGAGCTGAAGTTGACAGAGGCCAAGAATTTGAAGCCGATCACGCTGACCATGAGAACTGATAGGGCAAGGAGGATGTACGTCGAGAACAAGCATTGTGGCGAGTTGCGATTGTCCACCTTGCCAATCGTGAACAGATTCCGGAGACACACTTTCTGAGCCGAGAGGACGTTCGAGTCAATGTTGAGGTTATCCAGCGCCTTGGTGACATCATGACCGGAGTTGAACGTGAAGATATCGAGGACATTGCTGTCCATGAATTTCACGTTGACCTGAGGAGCTTGTTGACCGTATGGCGCTCTTGTAGCCGGCGGGAACTGAATATAATCCGTAACGTCGTAAACCAGTCCCCTGTAAATACCGACAGATCGTCCGGAATTAGCCATGTTGCGAATTTCCTTAGGCGTGTAACCGATGAATCCCCTGCGGTTGTTCCAGCGCATGATCGTCATGCTCTCAAAGTACCAGTCAGGCCGTGAATCATTCGTAAAGACGCGGAAGTCATGGTACTGGGCGTTCGTGTCGGTGTTATTGTTAAAGTTGAGGATCACATATGGGCTGACGCTCCCATCAATGCCGTTGCAAAGCGCGCTCACCTGCGCAATTGTCAGCGAAGTGAAGGGGACAGTGCATCATTGAGTAATTCACCTGGACGGGGAAAAGATCGTCCGCGATGGTGCCCCCGTATTTCACAATCGACTTCTCTGAGACGACGGGTACAATCCGCAGGTGCGTCCGAGCGACCTGCGTTAAATCGAACACTTCTCCGCGAATGCCCACGTAGACGTTGTTTGGGCTATTCTCCACGCTGTGCGATGCCAGCTCGCTCGTTGAGAAAACGTGCTCCGTGGGGCAGATCAAGTTGCCCAACACGGCAATGACGAACACGGCGCAGCCACACATGAGCCAGATAAGAATGTTCAGCGCGAGCTTTTCACGCCATGCTTGCCGAACGTCCATGCGCTTCATGCGCCCGAACCACCTCAGGAATGGCGTTGGCACCCACCACGTGAGCAGCCAGCAAATTGCGACCCATCGGCGACGCGCAGAGGTCTCTTTGATAATCTCAGCTGTTTCTCCCTCGTGAATTTCTCCTGGGAGCGCCTCCTTCTCGAGCAGCGCCTTCTTGTCCACGTTCTGGAACATGTTACGCGAGGGCGCGTATGACTCGGTCCCAATCGACATCGTATCGTCGCGGTTGCTCGTCAGCCTGCTCCGCCCATCGAACTCATCGCTACGAAGCGACTGCCGCTCGTCGTAGTCATTGTACATATCAGCGCGCTGGAAAGGTGAAGCATTGGCAACGAGCGGAAGGGCCTGGCTGGACTGATTGAAAGCATCGCCCTGGCCAGGATAAGGTGATTGGGGGTCCTGCTCGCTCTCCGGTCCCCGATATGGCGCGTACGGGTCAGACAGGCCTCGCGGATCAAGGCCCGCCTCGACTTCAGCTTCTCGTATACGGTTACGCTTGATCTCCTCCGTGTCTTTAGAACGCAGGTGGTCCTCAAGGGTGTGGAAAGACGCATGAGACAGGAAGACCTAGGGAGCACGGAGGCAAAAGAACATTGAGTGTCATCGCGGATAGCAATTTTTCAAAAGCACATACCTTGTACTGACCAACGACCAAATCGTTATCTTCGAAGCCCAGTGCCGTCTTGGCTCGCTCGATTTGCTCCCGCGATTCACCGTCCGTGATCCCAACCGCGGCAAGTTTCTCCCGGTACCGGTCGCAGAACTCGCGTGGCGTCATGCCAACCTCAAACACGTTCGCGCACCGCCGCGCGATCTCTGTCAATCCCGAGCTACGAATCTGGCCTTTGACTGAGCGACCTTCCAACTGATTTGGCAGTTGCGAGTCGTTCGGGTTCACGCAGAACACATACCACGTCTGCGTTTCCTCCAGAGTCTCGAACAGCGTGTCAAGCGCGCTGCGGAATTCGCCCGCGACGCAAGGGCTGCCACCGTTCAGCGTAGTGGGGGCCGCGTCGTCATCGTCACGATCCTTCTCCTCGACATCCCCGAGAGCAGGGGCACGTCTAACCGTGTTCTTCCGTCGAGTGGAAGGCGCGCGCATGGGTTTGACAGGCTGCTGCGCAGCCACAATCGTGTCCTCGTTACGCGGGTGCATTTGGGTGGCGATTGCCTTACCTGAGAACAGGCCGCGCACGAATGGATTGTTGGACCCCGATCCCTCTCCTGCGGCCGGTGCCTCGGCAGCTTGGGTACTACCGCGAAGTAATGAAACAAAGTCGGGGTTAAGTGCATCGAGGTTTCGTTCGAGGAAGCCCTCAGACGAGTAGGTGACGGGTCCGTTGAAGTGGCTGATCGTGAACGTAGGGAAGCCCGAACGGTCCACCGAGCCGACCTTGAAGGATGAGTGATTACCCCAGCGTTTGCCAAACGCCTCAACCATCGTGTGATCCGTTTTCTTCGGCACGCGTCGTGCTTGATCATCCATTATGTGGATGAGGCCACCAGGTTGGTTCTGCAGGAGTCGCAGACATTCCGAGTTATCGAAATAGGGTACTTGTGGTACGTAGCGAGCGATGCCCTCGTTGTTGTACTCAGCGACGTGGCTCTCGAAGAGCTTCCTTTGAACAAAGTTTTGGAGGCGTTCGTTGGAAAAATTGATGCAGAACTGGTCAAGAGAGTTGGGGCGAGACGTGAGGTTCTGTGGTCCAGGAAGATCGAAAAGGCCGATAAACGTCACGAAGTCGTCGCGACAGAGGCGTTCATTGACGTGCTCATTAAGCCATGAAAAGAGTAGAGAATAGAGCGTCTTGGCTAGATCGTCGCGATTGTCAGCTGCCCCATCCGGGTCGAGGAAGACCGTGCAGAGCTCTTTCTTGACGAGTTTGGTCTTGTATGAGAGCGCCGTCTCCAAAGCTGAAGGGGTGACACCCAGGAAGTCGGCGACTAGGGCCAAGGTATCCTGGTTGCGAACGACGGCGGCATCGACATCACGACCACGATCAATCGTAAATTCAAGGTTGCCAAGATGGAGAATGGCTGCGATCAACTGGCAAGTCTGCGCGACGTGACGCTTGGAGAACCCGACACTCTTGAGAGCCGCTTTGAGTTGCTCAAAACGTTGCGCGTCGTCATCGCGCATGTTTTGACGGCCGGGCGTCCCACGCTGGCCAAGATACCGGAACGTGGTCTTGTCGATGAGTTGCATGTGCTGTCGCTCCTCGGCCGAAGCGCCAGCGAAAAGGTAATAGAAGATGTGAAAATTTCGCTCGCCGGAGGGAGCACCTGCGACGCGGTTGCGTTCGAGATAATAGTCGAGGGTCTTGATACCGCACAGGCGTCCGCGCTCGGTAAACTGGAGCTCGGTGTATTTACCAAAACGTGACGCATTCGCGTTGAAGAGCGTGCGGGCGTTCCCGAAAGATTCTAGCACGAACTCGGCGGCAGGGACCTGGTGCGCGAGCTTAGATCCCTTTTTACCGGGATTGCTGACGCTCAATTCTAAAAGCGTTTTGATCGCAAGCCTGCGGTTCTCAGACTTTCCACTTCCCGTCTCGCCGCTGTCAGACGTCACATTGAGGTTAGGTCTTGCTAAAGTGGAGAAGGGGGACTCACCTGAGAATAATGCTCTGGTCTTGTGTCGTTCGCCGCATGTGGTAATATGCGTTGTTGGCAAGCTGGAATATATGTGGGGGAAGGGGCTCCTTGTCTTCAGATGTGCTACGATACTCAGCGGCATACTTGTGAAGGACAGAGTCGGCATTGGTGGGCACGAATTTGTGTGGGTTGACAGCGACAAGTGCGGATTTGCTGATGCCAGTGTAGACGGTGTCGGAGAGGAATCTTTCACGAATACACGAGACAATTGTGTCGTCCGAGAGGGGAGAGAGGGTGGTAAGGTCATTCACGGCTTCGAGCCGCTGGTGGTGGATGGTTGACTGCCTCTTCATGGCAGGCAGGAGGATTATGGAGTGCGAATACGACTTGACCTAAGGTGAAATTGAAAAAAGTCAGGGGGAAAGGCTTGGCCGCCGTCGCCAGTGCTGGTGTCGTTGGCCGAGCCTTGTCGTTGATGCCGTGGAAGGCGGAAAGAAGATGGAAAGAGAAATTGACGGAGCAAGGCAAAAACGAAGGTGCAACGGCAACTCCCGACCGACAGACTTTCCACTCTCGATTGTCGTACCATCACAACACTCAGAGAAGCATCCTTTATTTTACACTGACGACAACATTACATACAAACTTCACTGGCAAGACATAAGCTAGTCAAACGGAACTGGTCGAATCCCATGTCCCCCAAGTCTTGCTCCTCCGCGCTTCTGCTCCTCGGCCGCGGCTGCGAAAGCCGACGGAACGGGAATGCCGCAAGCATCATGCCAACCGGCGTGTGGGTCCGATGCATCACCATGTGAGTGCCCGTGTCCATCATCCTGGTGACCGGCAGGAATCGGCACGACGGGCCCTTCGTAAGGTAGAATCGATCCAAAGAGGAAGTGCTGAATAACGGGCAACTTGCCCAACACCTCTGCGTGATACATCTTTATCATCCCTTGGTTGACTTTGTCCCACGTCTTTACCTGTGAGGTTCCTAATTCGACCACGTTTCCTAAAGTCACAGCAGGACAGACGTACCGCCGAAATATCATCCAGCATCGGTGAGTGCCATCGCAATGATGCGGTCTTAACCTAAGCGCGCGTGTAAGCCATAGTTTGAAACGTAGGAAACACATTAAAGGCGTACCGAGTTGATAAATCGTATACACGCAAAGTACATGTAATCTTTAGAGAATTCCTCGACGACTTCACTGTCGTGGATCGATTTTGGCCGCAGGTACCTGTGGTCTAAGAGAACGCATCAGAGAGACCCGATTTTGGGCTAGGTGCTATTAATACACACTTCGCAGTTGCGCCGACCCAAACAAAAACGGCAGGAAATGGTAATCATCCAAACCCCACACTCCGTGCGAACCGGCAGGCTCAAGCCAGTACGTAGACTGCAGCGTGCGCATCACCTGGACGTACCTAGAAATAAGAAATAAGTATTCGAGAACGGCGGGACCAGAAGGGAGTGAAGATGCTAACCTCCAAAACACCCTGATCACCAACGCTACGTGATCGCTCTCATGCACGACGCCCAATCGTTCGAGACAAAGTCTACGTGCAACACATCAAGACGTAAGAATTAAGGAACAAAGGGAGAAAAAAAGGACACACAGCCAGCAAAGGAAGTTGAGCTCCATCCCGCTCCCATAATCGATGCGGGTCCGGTTCCCCCACGACTCGACGAAATACCCTGTCACTTCGGGGATGGCCTCGGTGGGAAAGGCAGGAAGTGACTCGTGCAGCTGCGGGGCAGCCTTCAGCCACACACCATCAGCACGAAACACAGATAGAAGGCGGTCCACACGCACGCACCTGCTGCACCTTGTCATAGAACACCTTGAACGCGGGATTCCCAAACCTCGATGTGGCGTTGTCCACTGGTGGCGTCTCTCCCGCCAGCGCTTCTACGCGATCCAGTACTTCCAGCAGCGCCGTGATTCCCTAATAAAAATAAGCCGCAGATGGGTCTGGTTAGTGGGTTCGTAAAAATTCAGCGAAATGAATGGCAGAGGCGAGTCGGCGTACCTGCGACGCTGCGCATTCGTCGGTCAGCTTGACACCGACGACTGAGTTGTTGAGCGCCTCGAGGTAGGACGTTATCGAGGCATATGTATTGGAAGCCTGGAATGCTTCGAGTTGTTCTTTGGTTAGGATCGCCTTTTGAAGTGGCTGAAACGATGTCATCTTAGTTTGCTCTGATCTTGAATTGTTTCGGCCGACCTCACGCAAGCGAGCTTACTTAAGTGGACAAAACGGTCGCGGTCAAAGTCATTCAAATCGTTCCATTCATTGTTAAGTATTCGATGGGTGTGTCGCGGTATAGTGGATGAGCAATACAAAGTGCTACGTGGGTGTCCAAAAAATACAATGTGAAAAAAAAAAAAGGAAAGCGTGAACACAAGGAGTGAATATCGAATGGTGAAAATACAGTTCGGTTGGTTGTGCTTCAGTAATACCCCAGGTGGAAGCCACTCGCAGTAGAAAAAAAAAAAGAAAAGGTATGAAAGATCAAGCAGACGACGAGATCACTCGCCCGACCACTCCCCACCACTTGCGAGTTGCGCAAATACGCCTCTGCGAGCGATGAGTTCCTCGTACGTGCCCTGCTCCGCGATCTTGCCTTCATGCACAACGAGGATGCGGTCGCACATGCGCATGACAGGCAGCTTGTGCGTGATCATGATCGTCGTCCGACCCGCCTTGGCACCAAGCACGGTCGCCAGCACCGCGGCCTGGTTCGCGCCGTCGAGCGCGCTCGTGCACTCGTCCAGGATGAGCACGTTGGCCGGCCGCACGAGCGCGCGCGCGATCTGCAGCCGCTGCGCCTGCCCGCCCGAAATGAGCGCCGCGTTCTCCCCGACGAGCGTGTCGTATCCCTGTGGCAGACCCTCGACAAAGTCGTGCACGTTCGCCACCAGTGCCGCGCGCTGAATGTCCGATTGCGGGAGCCCGTCCGTCCCGTACGCGATGTTCTCGCTCACCGTCGCGTCGAAGAGATGCGGGTTCTGGCTGACGACCGAGATGTGGTTGCGCAGATGTCGGGTGTCCATGCCGTGTAGCGACCACGGCCCAACGGTGATTGTGCCAGCCGTGGGCTCGTATAGACGTTGTAGTAAATACGCCAGCGTAGACTTTCCGGAACCTGACGACCCGACGATTGCAACAGATTCGCCTTCACGGATATCAAGCGAAAGGTTCCGAAGGACCGGAACATCTGGTCGCTCGGGGTAGGAGAACGAGACCTTGTTAAACGAGATAGTGCCAGCGATTGGAGGACAAGATGATCCATGTGATTCGTCCGTGTCGGTGCTCAGCTTAACTAGCCGATTGAAGTCGCGTGCTGCCTGCACGGACTTTGCAATGCGATGAGCTGCAGATGAGGACATCAGCTACCACTCGCTGTGGCGACGTGAAGATGAATAACGTACTGAAGGCCATGAGCTGTGACCCAATGCTGACAGTAAAAACGACGAGATTGAGGACTTGGACCATCTGCAAGTATGTGTAGGTGCCTTTCGACACAAGAATCGCGCCAGCATAGAAGAGCAAAGCCTCAGAGAGGTAGATAAGCGAACTTGCGACACCATAGGTACACCCTTCCACGAAGGCACCCCGCACACCCGTGTGCAGAGCGTGCTCCGCAGAATCGTTGAATCGCTCCCGGAAGACGCCTTCGAAACCCATGGCCCGGATGCCGCGGATGTTGATGATAGTCTGCAGAGTAGTCGGTAAGCTGCCGCGCCGCAAACAAAGTGGACAACAAAGCCAACGTACATCGTAATAGCCTTTAGCTACCTCTTCTCGCGCGCGCTTATTCCGTAACTCACACTTGGCGACTAAACGCGACTGTACGACCATGGTCACGATAAACACGGGTGCGATTGCGAACCCGACGAGTGTGAGCTGCCACCCGTGCGCAAGAGCCCAGATCAGACCGACGGCGAGCATACTGACAACAACGACGGCCTGGGACAACACAGTTGCTATGAGAGAGCGTGCGTCGTCACCGTCGCGCGTGAGGATCTGGCATAGCCTCACTGCTGCGTTCTCGCTGCGGTCGAACCACTTTTTGTCTTGCGCAAGGACGAGGCGGTAGCAGATCGTGCGTAAGCGGGCCACCCAGAGTGCTGCAGCTGTCTCAAAGACGAGAAACTTGAGCCCGACGAAGAGACCGTCCGCAATCGCGACAGCGAGAACGACCCCACCAAACGTGTTGATGACCGACACGTCTTGCGCACCCTTTGACACCTCGAAAAGTAGTCGGGAGAGCACATACGAGAAGAGAGGCGTGATGGCCCCGCTGATCATCGCGAACACAATGCCGAGGACAATGAGTGGCTTGTACGGTACCGTAGAGTAGGCGTCCCGAATGACGGAAATAAGGGACTCCTGTGGCGCATCGGATGCGGGAGGCTGTTCGACTGCGACTGTATTTACAGTCGTGCTATTGAGGAGCTGAACACTGATGTTGTCCCATCGCTTGCGCTCACGTTTGCTCGAAATACTGTCGTTAAGTCGTCGGCGCGATACTGCGGTAGCCCCGCGGTTCAGGGCCTGCTTCTCGTCTTCACTGTCCGAGTCCTCCTGGAGCGTAGAGCCAGAAAGGCCAAGGCTGTAAATCGGGGAAGTCGGGGAAAATTGAAGCGAGAGACGACGTGAGATTGTGGTCACCGCTGGAGAGGGAAAGGGAATGTCGATGGCAAGTGTCGACGGACGGCGTTGGCGAGGTACGGAAGGGAGATCGCCGGTGAATGCCTCCATAGGTACATAACGACTGAGGCGAGTTGTCTCACGCTCGGCGACCATGGCTGAGGGTAGCTGTCCTGCAGCTGTGCGAGTAAGGTCCGTGACGGCCTCAAACATCCAGCTACTAAGGGTGACAGGATGAATCGCCATGCTCTCGCGCCTGACAGCTGCCACGCTTGGCGACCTTCCGTACTGCGACTCAAGCATTTTCTCTGCGTCCTCGATATGCCGGCGAGCCGCTGTGATAGACCATGTGTCTTCGTCTTTCGCTGCGATGCCACCAGCTTCCGCTTGTACAGTAGACATTCGCTGGAATTCGCCGCCACCTATTTCGAGATCGTCGCGATAGCCGCCTTCCGCGACTCTGCCGTCCTTGAGGACATACACAAAGTCGGATTGTGAAATTTGAGAGAGGTCGTGAGTGATCACGACAGTTGTCTTGTTTCGACGCCAGTGTTTTATAGCCTCGAAAACGAGAACGCGGGAAGTCGCGTCCAGCGCAGACGTTGCTTCGTCTGTGCCAACATTAGGAAACAATAGCGAAAACGATACACTGCAACTCACCGAGAATAAGGACCGTGGGATTTCGCAAGATTGCGCGCGCAAGGGCCAGCCGTTGCCGTTGACCTCCGGAAAGATTCGTACCGCCATTCCCGAGTTGGGTATCATACCCATCTGGCAATTCCTCAATAAAACGGTGTAAAAGAGCTGTCCGGCACGCTTCAATGACCTCCTCGCGCGTCGCCTCCTCCGGCCTCCGAGAGCTACCTGGTCCCGCGAGACCCATCGCGACGTTGTCGTGAACTGTCATGTCAAAAAGGATCGCGCTCTGAGAAACAGCGCCAATTTGCTGCCGCGTCCAGTTCGTATCGAGGTACTCGACATCCTGATCATCCAACGATATTGTCCCCTCCTGTATATTGTACATGCGAAGAAGGAGCTGTGCGATGGTGGACTTTCCGGAACCGGAGCCGCCAACGATGAAAGTCGTCTCGGAGGGAGGAATGTAGATAGTAACGTCCTGGAGGGCGGGGAAGGAAGGGCGCGAGGGGTAGGCAAACGTGACTTCGTGTAGATTGATCTCGCCAGCGCACTTTTTCGGCATGATTTTGCGGAAAGTTGAGGCTTTGCGCTTGTTGAGCAGAGACAGCGCGACACTGGGGCGCCTCCCAAGAGAGGAACCGGGAGTTGGAGCCTCCACGAGCGCAATAAGTGCGCTCATGGCAAACTTGCCCTTTGTGAAGGTAATTAGATGGGGAATGCACATTTGAAAGTTGGTCGTCGCGATCAGGCAAGCCCAAAAAACCGCCATCACATTGCCTACCCCAACCTCGCCGGAGCGAACTAACTTTGCGCCAAACCAAAAGCCCTGGACAAACATTCCCATCGCGATAAATTGGTTAAGTCCAGAGGTAATCGCCCACACGCGATTCATCTGCCATGCGGTGCTCTGTAACTTTTGGGTGACAGAGAGGAACGCCGATTGCTCGAATGACATGGCATTGAAAGCCTTCACGGTCGCGATCGCGGACACTGCACGCTCAGCAAGAGTCGCGGCCAAACCGAGTTGAACACGTTCGACGGCGAGAAGAGGACCAGCTAGACGTTGCGAGACGATCTGCAGAACCACGATGATCGGAACGACGGAGAGGATGACGAGAGTAAGAGCCCAGGATCGGAGAAAACCGAGGACGAGGCAAGTAATGCAGGTGGTAAGATGCTGAACGAGAAGACCGCTCGCGAGCGAAGATGCCATGCGAACTTCTTCCGTTTCGCTGAGGCAGACGCAAGAGCAAGTCAGAAGCTCGTTACACAATTCATATAGAGAATACGCACCTCGCAAACTTGGCCATGAGACCTCCTGCGCCTGTAGGGCCGTCTGCTTCTGTGTGTACACCATCCTCCGTACCCATTTTTGTGTCAAACCAGGACATTTCGCGGTTCGAAACGGAAGCGTAAACCCTCTGTCGTATCATCATAGCATTGCGCTCTCCGGTAGTGATCCAGAGGAATGATGTGAGACTGCTCAGCGAGAGCGCGCCTGCGGCAAGAGCGAGCAGCTCGAGGGCATCGATTGCAATGGCGTGTTTGAGCCGTGCACGGTCATCTGGAGAAGGGGACGGTATACGAGAGAACTTTGCGAATGTGTCAAAGACATCTCCGAGGACGAGAGTCATGAAGGGTGCAACTCCACCAGCAATCACGGAAAGAATGACAGCGGGGAGCAGGATGAGGTAGAGGTCGCGCCGGGAGAAGAGGGAAAATAGTAATTTTACAGAGGGAGTCGGGGGGGAGTACAGGTCTGAATCATGGGAAACAGGATCGTTAGGAAGGGGTTGGGATGGAAAGGTTTCCGGGAGGTAAGAGGATGAGGCATCTGGAGTCGTGTTGGTCGTGGGGAGAGCATCGACGACCTCGAGGGTCGCTGAGCTGGACATTGTGGTCGTCAGAGTGGGAGTGGGTGAGAGAGAAGAGAAGAGAAGAGGGTTGGTTGACTGGCGGAGGATCCATTGGGGTTTTGTCTGTGTGTTAATTGTCCGTCAATGCGCTATTGTGTTGCACACTTGGTTATCCGTCTATGTAATCACAAAAAGCAAAAGCCAATCTTGCAGTACCTGTCACACTTGTGACCTTGTGTCACGCCTGACATAGTCTTATTATAGCTAGTTTACGTTGGTACAAATCCGCGATGTCGACGTTGCGAGCATCACTCGAAAAGTACAATCAGACACTCGAAACCCTCCTGTCCTTCATCCCTGCAAAGTACTATCTCCCTCAAGATGACGACGATCAACAGGTATGTTTCACTCTCTCGATTACCCTGTTTACTTATACAGCTCCTGCAGGGTGACTCCAGGTACCACAAGAATAAGAAAAAGCAGCGGGCACCAAAACAGGCGATAAAAGAGGCGTCTAAAAAAGCCCGCCGAGAAAAGGCACGTCCATCAACTTGTATACCGACGACACATACCGATCGTCCATACGTTGTAGCTCGATCCAGCGAACAATAAAACTGTGCTGGATCTGCAAACCTCGACCAGCAAAGGAAAGGGAAAGCACAAAGCTCCCACGCCTGATGACTCGGATGGGGAGGCAATATCTTCAAAATTGGATGTCCATATGGATGACACCGATCTGGAAGATGACCCGGTTCCTATTGTGCCACTACCGCAGTCCGAGAGCATTGAGACTCTCCGCGCCAAGTTACATGCGAAAATTGAAGCAATACGGATCAAGAAACGCGGAGATGGTGAGGGGAACAGCAAGGATGAGCTGTTAGAGGAACGCCGACTACAGCGCGCTGCAATGCGAGAGCGACGGCGGAAGGAAACGAAGGAGAAGATAAGGAAGGAGAAAGAAAGCAAAGGAAAATCCAAGGAAAACCCTAAAGACACCGCACCGCCTACCAAAGTGAGTTTCACGCATTGTGGGTACCGTTTTGGACATCCTCTGATATTTCCCCATACCCTCCAGAGTCAGCTGCTCGTCCCGAACGGTGGCGCTCCGTCACACCCTGAGCGGGACCCTCGCTCCCAGCTGACGAACGTCCAATTCTCGTCGATCGCTGACTCATCGTTATCGAGCCGTAAAAGCAAATTGAAGACCTCTTCAAATCCATCTCAGGCTCTACAGCAGCTTGCTTCTCGGAAGGAGAAGATTTCGGCTCTTCCGGAGGAGAAGCGCAAGCAGATCGAGGAGCGAGATAAATGGGAAAAGGCTGAGGCTCGGATGGAAGGTGTCAAGGTACGCGATGACGAGGCACGACTAAAGAAAGCGGCCAAGCGGAAAGAGAAGGAAAAGGCTAAAGGCAGAAAGGCTTGGTATGGTTTTGGTTTAGTTTTCTTCTTTTGTGTAAGTTGACGCCGATGGTTAATCAGGACCGAGCGGAAGGAGCAACTGGTTGCCAACGTGGCGGCAAGACAAAAAAAGCGGTCAGACAATATTGCCAGTAGAAACGAAAAGAGGAAGGAAAGGCAGAAAGGTGTGAAGGCGAAGTCACGTCCAGGATTCGAAGGAAAGACATTTGGAAAGGGGAGGCGTAGTACGAAAGCGATAGCAGGGAAATCATAGCCCACGTGATCATGAACACTTTAGTCAAACCCGCCAAGTGCGAGTGAGCAGAGGCACCGTCCTGTCAGGCCTCCAAAACTTGCTAGCCACTCCTTTTCGCACCTTATTTAACACGACGTGTCAACATCAAAGTGAAAAAGCCTAGCTATCGAGCTAGTTCGAGTACCCGGACGCGAAATGACAAGCGTGCACAGGCGAAAGTCGAGCAGAGAAGAGGACGAGAACCTCGTGATTGCGCCCAACGGACTGCTCCAGTCAGACGATCTACCTGCGGTGGAAGAGAAGGATAGTCATGACGAATTCTCTGCGAGGAATCGTAACGTATCATCTCCATCCGGACCCCTCTCTTCTCCGTCGCCATCTTCTCATACTCCTCAGCCGACCTCCGCGGGACCTTTTCGCACCGGTTTCAAGCTTCCTCAGACCAATGGGTATTCTTCGACTTTACATCCGACTTTCTCTACTCCAGCACATCTCCACATCCATGGGGGCTCACACTCGCGTACCCGTTCCATCTCATCTGGCCCCTTCACTCCAACTTCTCCCTCCCCTCTTTCCATGTCGTTCCCTTCCCAAGACGCTCACTCTTCAGCCTCCAACCATGTACCGTTTCCCTCTTCCGCGACGCTACCTGAATTTCCCCAAGGCCGCCGCGCTCACGCTCACACCCGCACCAACTCATATACCCAGCTATCGTTGAGCACTTCCGAACCACCGTCATCCCCCTCGGCGTCCACACACTCCCGTCGACACTCCCGCCTCCATTCGCGCAACCTCTCCATATTCTTCCCGCGTCCTGGCTCGCTTCCCCATAGCGCGATCGCCGAGGATGGCGCACAGGAACTCGAAATAGAGTCGCGCACTGACGCTTCTGCTGCAGCAGGTGTGCCGATGCCCAGCGCGTCACCAACCCTCTCGAGGCCGCAAAAAAGGCTTGGAGAAGGTTTCACCTTTGGCGGGCGTCCTCCACCTACCCACAATGGGAATGCTCTGATCGACGAGGAGTCGCCGCTTCCCCGCGCGTCGCGTCGCGGGCACCATCACAAACACTCCCTCTCGCACAACTTCTTCTCATTCCTAGAGCCCGGCTCGACTGGGCGGGGGGATCTGACGTCACAACCCACGCCAACTCCGGCCTCCCCGTGGGGACCCATTTCGCCGTCCCCCCAACTTACAGGCTCCTCCACCATCGCTTTTCCTCGCGCGCCGTCCGAGTCGCCCTCGCCTGTCTCTCCGCGGTCAGACTCCAGCACTTCTCCTTTCTTTCATATGGAAAACGATCCGCTCCCTATTGGTGCCATCACCGCCTCCCTCGGGCAGTTTGCGCTCGGTGCGTGGCTGTGGATCACCGGTCAAGGCGTTGGCTCGCTCGCGTGCACGGGGCTGGGATACTGGGTCGTCTTTGACGCAATTGGCGTCGCGGTGAGCAAGATTTTGCCGGTATATCTCCGGCGCCCCCCGCCGAACGCTTCAATACGACGGCCGTTCGGGTGCGTAGCACGTGTAGTGTGATTTTTGTTATCTGCTGATGCTTTTGCAGGACTCGCCGGTTGGAGACGGTTGCGTTGTTCGCACAGGTCGTCTATCTGATGTTTTCCGCCGTATACGTGTTCAAAGAGACCGTTGAGCACGTTTTACTCTCTGCGGGCGAAGGCCACCACCACCATCCAGGAGATGAAGATGTTGAGACATTCGGGTCAGTTCACACACTATAATGCTGAATGTCTCATGAATCCGTCCCTCCAGGATCGATTTCCCCATGATTCTGCCGTTCCTTACTCTTCTTTCGCTATTCGCCAACTCTTTGCTATTCGATAACCACAGCAAACTGGTCAACGGTAAGTGTCACCATTCCCTTTACTTCTTGTTATTGAGTCGATCGTTGCAGTCACCGGGAGCCAATTACCTCCTTTATCCGCCCTTTTTGATCTTTCACACTTCCAATACTCCCAGCACATGGCTGAGCCATCCTCCCGGCTCGACCGCCTCCTGCGCAATCCGTTTTCCCTTGTACCCGTTGGCGCCTCTGCGCTTATCCTCCTCACTTCAGCGATTATATCCTCGTGAGCATCTCGAGCTGGCGCCCATCCTTCAATCCGATTCGTTTGTTCGTTTCTGATTGAGTTCACAACTTTCAGGTCTTCACACCGCACGTTCGATCTCCTTCTTGCCGCCGCAGAGGCTACTGCGATGTTCCACCTCGCGTACCCCTCATGTAAGAGCATCGGTGCTGTGCTACTGCAGACCGCCCCCGCCCGTGGACTGTCGGCAGGCCGGATGGAGTCCTTCCTGCGTGCGATGCGCGAGGTAACTTCAATCACTTTTACCCCCCTCCTAACCTGCATTGCTGACTGTGTCTCCGTCGTCAGATCGAGCGGCACCCGCAAGTCCTGCACCTCCCACCCCCGCACATCTGGCAGCTCGCGCCGTCCGTGGGCACGCCGCAGCCGCTCGTGGCGACGCTCGAGCTGCGCGTCGCTGCGGACCTCGGCGACGCGGAGGTGATCAAGCTCACGCGATGGGCGTGGGAGCGCTGCATGCTTGCGCTTGGGCTCGCGGGGCGCGAGCAGGACAGCGGTGGCGTGACGGTTGGCATCGTGCGTGGGTGAGCGGGGCTACACACACTTGCCTCGAGGTTCAGAGGTTCAGGGGCAGTGGAATCCGAAAGGTCTGAGGGTTCCGAGGTCACTGCGCGTGTGTTAGAAGCCATCCGTTGTGCTTCAGATTGTTGAATATGGATGATCTATGCGGAACGGGACTGGCGCTAGCTTGGTCTGCGCCACTTGTCTTTGCCTTTATCTTTTTTTTTTTTCATTTCTTTTTCTCATCTCTGGGTTTTAATGTGATGGATGGGTGGATGGTCAGCGGACTGTGTGCGCGCATGAAGAGCTAACTTTAGGTCTTGGTGGCTGCCAGCGAAGGTCAGGGATGGTCGAAGTTGCGCATTGGGTAGGGCGTAGTGGAGCCCTGACGCCAGCTCATGAGCTCACGTGCGTGCAAGCCCAAGACCCTGAACGTTCTGAACCAGACCGGTGACTGGTCGCTCTAATGGGGAGTCGGCTACACGAGATCCTCATTCTACAACTGGTTATTACGAACGAGGATGGTTTCGGGCCAGAGCGAGATCGTCTTTTCTACAGTATTGCCGAGTCGATACCGATGACGCGGTCACCGAGGGGCAGGTTACGATATCTGTATTCAGTCATACCACGAACATATGGCTGTGTTGTGACGCCGACTGAAACGGCCGCGGGAAGGGCAGAGCCACAATTGCATCCTCTGTAACTTGCCATGACGCGCGCGGGGAGTGCCATTGATGAGGAGGATGAGGTAATGAGAGCCGCCGCCCCAAGCCCCATATGTGAGTCCGATACGTAGCAATATTATTCTTGGGACCTCGGCGCTGACGTATAAAATCACTTTTGTCTGATAAACGGCCAATCACATTAGGCACCACATTCACTTCGAAAATCAAACCTAAGTCTTTGCAGCTGACCTGCCAATCAAGCTTCAATGCAAGAATGACAAGAGCAGCAATAACCAATGTTAAAATACCCGAGCTCCTATTAGCAGCATTGACAGCCATTGACAATGCTTCGAGAAAATAAATTGCGAGATGCGACCGCAACATAGAAGTGACCGATCGTGCGGACCAACATACCAACACCGTGACTGCGTGGATATACACTCCACGGGCCGAAGAAGTATGAGTGCACATACGATCTGGTCGGAGGCCAGGTTGAGCATCACGGGATCGGGCTCAGCCGGCTCCTTTGGCGCTACAACTTGCGCTATGGACGACGAGGGAAAAGGAAGTATGTACAGTACATGCGTTTTCATTAGAGATAAGTTCGATTGAATGGATGACTAGATGACTGCCTGACTGGGACTTGGACTAGGAACCACGGACCCACCAAGGCCGTCGTGAGACCGATCATGGCATGATACTCAGGACAGATAAGTCACGGCGCTTTAGTCTGGCTCGGGCCTAACTTACCCGGCATGAGTAATGGAGCATAGACATTACAGCCCCGTAGACATACGGTATGAAGGGATCGAGCTGCGTAAGGAGCCGCGCAACATCTACTGTAGCACACGGCCGCTTGCACCTTGGTTTGCACGGTCGCGCGATCCGGGCGCCTCTAATCATCGACATTACGCTATTGGCCGCATATTGGGAAGGGCGCAAGTCCGTCGCCGGTTTTGTGTGGTCCTGCTTTTAGATACGGTTATGCTCTCTTTGGCAGTTCGATCTTCAGATTCGCCAACTTGGACGAGTTTGTAATCTTCGATGCTTTAGACGCCATGCGAGATTCGGGGTGCAGCGGGGTGTAGTTGTTCGCCTCCCTTTTAAACCCCTCTTCCCCCCGGAATCAATGGAGTTCCCTTCCCCCTCTCTCTTCTTTCTGCGCAACCAATAACCTATGTCCGACTTACAGGAAGTCGCGCGGGATAACCAGAGCGTCAGCTCCCTACCACCTGCCCCTGAGAACGCGCAGGTCATTGGCACTCCTTCACCAATTGTTCCTCAGATAACAAGACCCCATGCAAACTCATCATGCTGTTCGCGCGTTCCAGTGGGTTACTTCGACCAAGAGGGCGTAAACCAGCTTCGACGCACCCTCACCCACCTCTCTGAGTCCACGCGCGTCCCTGGGAGTGTACTCTCAGAGTCGGTGGAGACGCTCTCGGTGCCTGCTACCGGGCCCTTTGACTTCGAGAAGACCCTTCGGGGTATCATAAAGATGTACGTCGTTGCCTCAGCCCCTATTTCTATTTGTCGGTTCCATTACTAATGGGGCATTAGGCGGGACCGTGCGGGTATTCAGTCACGAGAGCTTGGTGTCATGTTTAAGGACCTCCGCGTTGTCGGCTTGGGGGCTGCCGCCAGCTACCAGCCTACCTTTGGTTCTTTTTTCAACCCTAAAGTCATCCTCGAGAAGATTCAGGCC